>OHBE01000419.1_pt1 | contig 49026 bp, 38 predicted proteins | sample 1577231 | NCBI WGS metagenome assembly OHBE01 (sample SAMEA3541506, study PRJEB24748) | human gut metagenome | biome: human gut; feature: human-associated habitat; material: faeces | place: China | collected 2012 | reverse complement strand
GTGAAAGTCGGGGCTTTGTGCATAAAAAAAGAGGTGTGCATTTTGACACACCTCCCAGTGGGAAACTATTCTTTCCTATTTGGCTTACCGCTTTGGCTGTGGTTTAACGTTTCGGATTCACTTTTTCCTTTTTCACTTGTAAGTGGTTTTGATGCCGCTTCCTGCTATTTGCGTTTGGGGCCGACGCCCTTTGAATATCGGTTGAATGTCTTTTACTCTTTGGTTGTCGATTCAGAAAGAAAAGTCGGTCCGACTCATGCAAAACGGTATGGCATGCGGCGGGTGAAACGACGGCGTGGCTTCTTCGGAGGGGTGCCGGGCGGGAATGGGGCTTTTTATGAAATGAGGTTCGGAACACTGTGCCGTTCGCAGGCAGAAACAGCGTTGCTTGATGACAAGGCCTCCGTTGACATCAAACAAAGCCTCTGTCACTTCCGAACAGAGCCTCTGTTGCCATCAAATAGAGCCTCCGTTGCTATCGAACAGAAGCTCTGTTGCTATCAAACAGAAGTTCTGTTGCTATCAAACAGAGCCTCTGTCCCCGTCATTCGGATATAGCCGCCAATAGCACCGAATGTCAGCATGGCGTGCATGGAACGATATTCCGCAATATCCGGAACCCGGCATCGCCGACGGACTAATGCCCCGATAAGGGGAGACTCCCCGTCGCCTTCAGTGTTTCTACGAAGAAAAAGATTCCCATGCCGATGAGGATACAGCCCAATACGGCGTAGAAGAGCCGCGCCCTGCCTCGTCCCACGTTGCGAACGATGCTTTGCGCGTTTCGCGTGGTGAAGAACCATTCCCAGTTGAACACGGCCGCCATCAGCGAAGTGATTCCCGCCAATACGAATATCCCCTGTACGATGTATTGCCCGATCATAGTTTTATCACTCTGCTGCCGTCTTCCTGTTCCTCTATCGTCACCTTCACGGCATCACCGGGCAGCAGTTCCTCCACCAGTTCGGGCCATTCGATGAAGCAGAGCGCGCCGCTGTAGAAGTAATCCTCGTATCCCATGTCGTACACCTCGCTGAGCTTCTTGATGCGGTAGAAGTCGAAATGATAAATCAGCTCCCCCGTTTCGTCCGAGCGGTACTCGTTCACAATGGCGAAAGTCGGCGAACTGATAACGTCCGATACGCCCAACTCCTCGCACAGCGCCTTGATGAAGGTCGTTTTGCCGGCTCCCATCTTTCCGTAGAAGGCAAAGACGGAGCTTTCACCCATCGCGGCAATGAATTGGCGGGCAGCCTCGCGGATGTTCTCTAATGATTGAATTTTGATTTCCATATCCTCTGTGTGTATATATTATGATAACTTTCTTGTCAGGCAGCTTTTCCCCGTCTTGCAACCGGCATAAATCAAGATGGAAAAGAAGATGATGGAAGCTCCCGAAGGAACTTTCCAGTGGTAAGAGATGAACAGGCCGCCCAGGCAACCAAGGAAGCCGATGGCGATGGACAGCCAGATAATCTTTTTAAAACTGTAAGTGAACAGGTTGGCGGTCATCTGCGGAATGGTGAGCAGCGAGATTGCCAGCACGATGCCTACCATCCGCAGGCACGATACGATAGTGAGGGCGATGAGCATCATCAGCAGGTATTCGAACCGCTCCACGGGAATCTTTTGCGAGCGGGCGAACTCGCGGTCGAAGGCGATGCAGACGATGGGACGGATAAAAAGGCTGAAAAACACCGCCAACACGACGGACAGTATGCCGAGCATCCATAAATCCGCCCGGTTGATGGTGAGAATGTTCCCGAACAGATAGGAGGACAAGTCGGGCGCGAATCCCGGCGAGAGGAAGCTGAAGATGATTCCCACCGCCATGCCGAACGTCCAGAAGACAGCTATTGCCGAATCCTCGCGCATGTCTTTCCGTTTGCTGAGCCATTCCACGCCGAAAGCCGACAAAACGGAAAACACCGCCGCCGAAAGTATGGGTGAAACTCCGGTGAATAAGCCCAAACCCACTCCGCCGAAAGAAGCGTGCGTGATTCCTCCGCTGATGAACACCAGCCGGCGCGTTACGATGTAAGTGCCGATAATGCCGCAGGCAATGCTTGCCAGAAAGCTTCCGAGCAAGGCATGCTGAAAAAATGTATAATGTAGGAGGTCCACTGTCTTTTGTTTTATTTTCGATTTATCAGGTTTGCCGGGCCATGCGGAGCTTTCCTTTTACTCCTTCCAGATTCCTCTGGTTCTTCTTTCTCCGATGATCAGGTACACTTCGTCCTTCAATACGTCGGGAAACTCGATGCCCCGCAGTTGCAGACTTCGTATCCATCCTGCCACTTCCACTTCCTGCATGGTGTAAAGCACATCGCGGAACAGTTCGGCCTCTTCTTCCGTATATTCGTCGCTGAAGCGCCCGACGAATTCATCCAGCTCTTCATCGTCGTAGTACTCTATCTTCTTGCTCACGGCAGCCAGCAGGCTGTCCTTCTCGCAAGTTTCGTGCTGTCCGCAGCATTCCGTATCCACTTCTTTTACCTCCGGCATGCTGTCCAGTTCGCCCTTCTCTATTTTCTTTTGCAGTCTTTCATTGCGTATGATTCCTGCCGTCATGGCCACAATCCCGAGCAATATCAGACCGATGATGAGTATCCACATAATTCTACTAAATCAATTCCCCGCAAAGTTACTTATTAATTTTTAATTAGAAAGAAAAAGATGTGTGCAGAGTGGACGAATCGTTTTGAAGGAATATGGAGGTGGACTTATAGGTCAAAATAAAATCAAGTTTTCGGAAGAAGGAAATGAATACAACAAAGCGTTTGTCTTGTCAGTCTGAGTTCAAGTCTGAAGCATAAAAGGTTACAGTGCGGTATAACTCTTAAAACATGGAAAGCGTTGTTCAGGGCTGCTTTTCAGGTATTTGCCGAAATCTCTGATATCAAGAGTCGAAACATCTGTTTGTAAAAACGGAGAATGTACTTTTGTTTTTCTATACACTCTCCGTTTTGAGAAATCCAAATGAATACTTTTTTTTGTTCTCTTTTTTATTGATTTGCTTTTAAGCTGTTTTCGGCATGTTTCTTTGCTTCAATGTTGTTGAATCGGCTCCATCTTGTTTCTGAAAGATTCGTCGCTTCGTTCTTTTGCCTAATGTTTCGGTTTGATATCCAGCTTTACGGGGCAAATCATATTCTCGGGCGATAGTATGGTATTCAGGTCTTTTTCGTCCAGAATATCATGCTCCAATACCAATTCATATACGCCTTTACCGGTTTCCATCGCTTCTTTGGCTATCTTAGTGGAATTTTTGTATCCGATAATCGGGTTGAGCGCGGTAACGATTCCGATACTGTTTTTGATGTAATTGCTGCATACTTGTTCGTTGGCCTCGATTCCTTCGATGCATAGTGTACGCAGTGTGTCGAATCCGTTGGCCATGAGGTCGAGCGATTCGAAACAACATTGCGCCATCACCGGTTCCATTGCGTTCAGCTCCATTTGAGCCGCATCGCCTGCCATCGTTACGGTGAGGTCGTTCCCGATTACTTTGTAGCAAATCTGATTCATAACTTCCGGAATTACAGGATTCACTTTACCCGGCATGATGGAAGAACCCGGTTGCATGGCGGGCAGGTTGATTTCGTTCAATCCTGCTCGCGGTCCGCTGCTCAACAACCGCAGGTCGTTGCATATCTTGTTCATCTTAACAGCAATCCGCTTCAACTCGGAACTGTATCCTATCATTGATGACGTGTCGCTGGTGGCACCTACAAGGTCGCGTGCCAGCTTCACTTTCCATCCTGTTACTTGGCACAGCGCTTCGATTACGTAAGGCGCGTATTGAGGTTCCGCGCAAATGCCCGTACCGATGGCTGTGGCTCCCATATTCACTTCGAGTAACTCTTCCGAAGCATGGTCGAGATTGTCCAGTTCAATCTCCAATATGGAAGCGAATCCGTCAAAAGTTTGTCCCAATGTCATGGGGACGGCGTCTTGCAGTTGGGTGCGTCCCATTTTCAGTACATGGGCGAATTCTTTTCCTTTGGCTTTTAGCGCGTCGATCAGTTCGATGAAGTGTGCGCGGAATTTCAAATGAGAGGCGTAAAGTCCCAGATGAATGGCTGTCGGATAAGCATCGTTTGTAGATTGCTCTCCGTTCACGTGATCGTTGGGAGACAGGTATTGGAATTCGCCGGGATGGTGCCCCATGATCTGCAATGCCCGATTGCAAATCACTTCATTGGCATTCATGTTGGTTGTTGTTCCTGCCCCTCCTTGAATCATGTCGATGGGGAAATGTTCATGATGTTTTCCTTCCAACAATTCGTGGCATGCTTCTACAATGCCCCTTTTTTGCTCATCGTTGATGATGCCCAAACGGTGGTTGGCGATAGCTGCGGCTTCTTTTGTCCAAGCCAACCCTTGAATGAATAAAGGATAATCGCTTAATTTGAAGTTACTGATGCGGAAGTTTTCGATTCCACGTAATGTTTGAACACCATACAGTTTGTCGGAAGGTATCCGGCGTTCGCCGATCAAATCGCTTTCGATACGAAAGTCATCATTTTTGTTTTTCATGTCTGTAATTCTTTGAAGGTTATTTCCATGCCACAAAGCTACTCTTTCGAGTTGGATATTCCAAGTAAGTAGCTGCTTTTTGTATCATTTTGTCATTAAAAGAAAAAGGCGCCCAAGAGTGGAAGCCTCTCAAACGCCTTATTTCTTATTGGTAGCGGGACCCGGGATTGAACCGGGGACCTCATGATTATGAATCATGCGCTCTAACCGGCTGAGCTATCCCGCCATCATTTCTTGATTGCGGGTGCAAAGATAGATGTTTTTCGATAACCTCCAAAATTATACGATTGTTTTTTTGAAGTTTTTTCTTTAATGTCTTTCTTTTTCGTTATCAAATGCCGACTCCATGTCTGAAAAACGGAAAATAAGCAATAAAGTATATGCTTTATGCTGTGTATTCAGAAAAAAGTCTTTATATTGGCACGCACAAAACAAATAAAATCTGCTATGAAAAAAGAAAAGATTCATTTGGAGTACCTTTTGAACGCGACATCCAAAAACATCTTATGGGGAGCTATCAGTACGCCCACCGGCTTGGAAAACTGGTTTGCCGATAAAGTGGTTTCCGATGATAAGAATGTCGAATTCCATTGGGGTAAAACTGAACATCGGTTGGCTGAGATAGTAGCGATCCGCTCTTTTTCATTCATTCGTTTTCGTTGGCAAGACGATGCGGATGGACGGGATTATTTTGAAATGAAAATGAATTATAACGAGCTTACGGGCGACTATGTGTTGGAGATTATCGATTTCGCCTATCCCGATGAGACAGATGATATGAGAGAACTTTGGGAGTCGCAGGTGGCTAAATTGAGAAGAACGTGCGGTTTTTAGCTAACTTTCAACCAAATATTTTTCGGCGCTTCTTTTTTTCTGCTACTTTTGCATCTTTAAAGTATGAGAACTATATAAGATGCTACGCATAAAGAAATTAGATATATTTATCGTGAAGAGTTTTTTCATGCTCTTTGTCGGCACTTTCTTCATTTGCCTTTTTATCTTCATGTTGCAGTTCCTGTGGAAGTATGTTGATGAATTGGTTGGGAAGGGGTTGGAAATGAGTGTGATGGCTAAATTCTTCTTTTACTCTGCCCTGACACTTGTTCCGATTTCTCTGCCTTTGGCCATACTTCTGGCCTCTTTAATCACCTTCGGAAATTTTGGCGAACGCTATGAATTGCTTGCAATGAAAGCTGCGGGTATTTCTTTGATTAAGATTATGCGTCCGTTGGTCTTTTTTGTTTGTGGTCTGGTAGCCATTTCTTTTTATTTTCAGAATGTAGTAGGCCCTATTGCTCAAGCCAATTTGGGAACGCTTATTATTTCGATGAAACAGAAGTCACCCGAATTGGATATCCCGGAAGGGGTCTTCTATACGACGATTACCGATTATAATTTAAAAGTGGAAAAAAAAGACCGGAGGACGGGAATGCTATACGATGTGCTCATCTATAATATGAAAGATGGATTTGAGAATGCGCATATTATTTATGCGGATTCCGGACGCATGGAGATGACGGCAGACAAGCAACATCTTTGGCTGCATCTGTATAGCGGCGATTTGTTCGAAAACCTCAAGAGTCAGAATATGAAGTCGGACAATGTGCCTTATCGGCGCGAGTCGTTTCGCGAAAAACATATGATTATAGAATTCGATTCCGACTTTAACATGGCCGATGCCAGTATTATGAGTAACCAGTCATCGGCTAAAAACATGAAATCTTTGCAGGTTTCTATTGACTCTATGAAGATAATAGGCGATAGTGTCGGAAGGCAGTATTATCTCGAAATGTCGGAGGGAGTTTTCAGGTCTCCTTACGGATTGAGTAAAGAGGATACGATAAAGATAAAGGAAGCGAATATCCGGAATTATAATATCGACAGTCTTTATAATATAGCTCCTTTGATGCAGAAACAGAAAATTATTTCCGGTGCGGCCGGTCGTGTGGAAAACTTAGCCAGCGACTTGACTTTTAAGAGTTATACCATGGAAGGAAATGATTATAGTATGAGAAAGCATGAGATAGAATGGCATAAGAAAATCACAATTTCGCTTTCTTGTCTGGTCTTTTTCTTCATCGGTGCTCCGCTGGGAGGAATCATTCGTAAGGGGGGATTGGGTATGCCGGTCATTGTGTCGGTGCTTCTGTTTATTGTTTATTACATTATAGATAATACAGGTTATAAGATGGCGCGCGACGGTAAATGGATCGTGTGGATGGGAGTGTGGACAAGTACTGCGGTATTGGCCCCTCTCGGCGCTTTTCTTACTTATAAATCGAACAAAGACTCCGTTGTGCTGAATGCCGATGCGTATATGAATTGGTTCAGGAGAATAGTGGGCATCCGCAGTGTCCGGCATTTGTTCAAAAAAGAGGTGATCATCGATGATCCGGATTATAACCGCATTCCTGCTGATTTGGAAGCTCTGACAACCGATTGCAGGATGTATGCCTCGAAGAATCGTTTGACTAAAGCTCCCAATTATTTTCGGTTGTGGATGTCGGCTGAGAAAGACGATGAGATGATAGCTATCAACGGAAAGCTCGAGGCGCTGGTGGAAGAAATGTCGAATACGAAATCTGCCGCTCTGCTCAATGCGTTAAACAATTATCCGATCATTTCCGTTTCTGCTCATGTACGCCCGTTTCATATCTATTGGCTGAATCTGGCGGCGGGTATTATATTCCCTGTCGGCTTGTTCTTTTATTTCCGTATCTGGGCGTTCCGCATCCGGTTGGCCAAAGATATGGAGCGTATCATAAAGAACAATGAACAAGTTCAACTCATTATACAGAAAATTAATAAATAAGATATTATGGAAGAAATTAGAATGGATAGAATCGAAGACGCGATTGCCGATTTTAAAGAAGGTAATTTCGTTATAGTGGTAGATGATGAAGACCGCGAGAATGAAGGCGATTTGATTATTGCCGCCGAGAAGATTACTCCGGAGAAAGTGAACTTTATGTTGAAGCATGCCCGCGGAGTGTTGTGTGCCCCCATTACCGTTTCAAGATGTAAGGAACTCGATTTGCCTCATCAGGTAAGCGATAACACTTCCGTATTGGGAACTCCTTTTACGGTGACTGTGGATAAGCTCGAAGGATGTACTACCGGCGTTTCCGCCGCCGACCGGGCAGCTACCATTCAGGCATTGGCCGATCCGTCTGCTACGCCTTCCACCTTCGGACGTCCCGGGCACATCAATCCTTTGTATGCGCAGGAGAAAGGCGTGTTGCGCCGTGCCGGACATACAGAGGCAACCATCGACTTGGCACGTCTGGCAGGTTTGTATCCTGCAGGAGCTTTGATGGAAATAATGAATGAAGACGGCACGATGGCCCGCTTGCCGGAGCTGCGCAAGATGGCAGACGAGCACGGCTTGAAGTTGATTTCTATTCATGATTTGATAGCTTATCGGTTGAAGCAAGAATCAATTGTAGAAAAGGGAGTGGAGGTGAGTATGCCTACCGAGCATGGAATGTTCCGTCTCATTCCTTTCAAGCAGAAACTGAACGGGCTGGAACATGTGGCCCTCTTTAAGGGAACATGGAAAGAAGACGAACCGATCTTGGTACGCGTTCATTCTTCGTGTGCCACAGGAGATATCTTCGGTTCCAAACGTTGCGACTGCGGTGAACAGTTGCACAAAGCGATGGAAATGATCGATAAAGAAGGTAAGGGGGTGATCATTTACCTTAATCAGGAGGGACGCGGAATCGGCCTGATGGAAAAGATGAGAGCTTATAAACTTCAGGAAGAAGGTATGGACACTGTCGATGCCAACATCTGTCTGGGGCATCTGGCCGACGAGCGCGATTACGGAGTAGGAGCGCAGATTTTGCGTGAACTGGGCGTGCACAAGATGAAGCTTCTGACAAACAATCCGGTGAAGCGTGTAGGCTTGGAGGCTTATGGACTGGAAATTGTAGAAAATGTGCCGGTGGAGATCGTTCCCAATACATATAATGAACGTTATTTGAGAACAAAGAAGGAAAGAATGGGGCATACTCTTCATTTCAATAAGTAAACTTTCTTTTTGCTTTCATATTTCGAATATTATTGTTTATTTTGCGGCATATTTTACACAATAACAATAAAATAGATACGAAATGACCCAGCTATCAGACCGTTTGAACAGTTTGTCGCCTTCGGCGACGCTTGCCATGTCGCAAAAGAGTAGTGAACTTAAGGCGCAAGGCGTCGATGTAATTAACCTGAGTGTGGGAGAGCCCGATTTTAATACTCCCGACCACATCAAGGAAGCTGCGAAAAAAGCTATCGACGATAACTTCTCCCGCTATTCTCCGGTGCCGGGATATCCGGCTTTGCGTAATGCGATTGTGGAGAAGCTGAAGAAAGAAAACGGTCTTGAATATACGGCCGCCCAGATTTCTTGCGCGAACGGCGCGAAGCAATCCGTGTGCAATGCCATTCTGGTATTGGTGAATCCGGGCGATGAAGTGATTGTTCCGGCTCCTTACTGGGTGAGCTATCCCGAAATGGTGAAGCTCGCGGAAGGAACGCCGGTCATCGTGCCGGCAGGCATCGAACAGGACTTCAAAATCACTCCCCGGCAGTTGGAGGAGGCCATCACTCCCAAGACCAAAGCCTTGATTCTTTGTTCTCCCTCAAACCCTACGGGGTCTGTGTACAGCAAAGAAGAGCTGGAGGGACTGGTTGCCGTGCTGGCGAAACATCCGCAGGTGATCGTGATTGCCGACGAAATCTACGAGCATATCAACTATGTGGGCGCCCACCGGAGTATCGCCCAGCTTCCCGGAATGAAAGAGCGTACGGTTATCGTGAACGGTGTTTCGAAAGCCTACGCCATGACCGGATGGAGAATCGGATTCATTGCCGCCCCCGAATGGATCGTGAAGGCCTGCAACAAATTGCAGGGGCAGTACACTTCAGGCCCTTGCTCCGTTTCCCAAAAAGCAGCCGAAGCCGCTTATACAGGAACTCAGGAACCGGTGAGAGAGATGCAGAAAGCTTTCGAACGGCGCCGCGATCTGATTGTCGGGCTGGCGAAAGAAGTTCCGGGCTTCGAAGTCAATGTGCCGCAGGGGGCGTTCTATCTGTTCCCGAAATGCGACAGTTTCTTTGGCAAAAGTGCGGGCGACCGTGTTATCAAGGACTCGGACGACTTGGCCCTGTATCTGCTCGAAACCGCTCACGTGGCCTGTGTAGGCGGTGCTTCTTTCGGTGCTCCGGATTGTATCCGCATGAGTTATGCCACGAGCGATGAGAATATCGTAGAAGCCATCCGGCGTATCAAAGAAGTGTTGGCTAAATTGAAGTAAGATATTTCAGAAAAAATGTGCGGCAGCGTCTTTCCTTTATCCGGAAAGCCCGTCTGCCGCTTTTTTTATAACTGCCTGACCTCGCTCTGCCGCATAAAAACGCATCCCTCTCAATGGGAGAATTCTTTCAGCCCGGCATGCGGATTCATTTCGGTGGGCTGTGGGACCCACTTCGGTGTTTGTAGGGACACTTTCCGGTGGGAAGGTTTTTTGCGTGCATGAGACTTGAACAGCTTCTCTTCTTTATTCCACGTCTATGTGTGTATCCTCCGGAATGCTCCTAACATGGCGAGGAGCTTACCGGACGCAAAAAAAGGCCGCTTCCTTCGTGGAAAGCAGCCTTTCATTTTTTCTTTTCAGATTGTATTATTCAGCCGGGTGAATAGCTTCAGACGGACAAACATCTGCACAAGTACCGCAGTCTGTGCATACATCAGGATTGATAGAGTAGATATCACCTTCAGAGATAGCTTCTACCGGACACTCGTCGATGCAAGTTCCGCAAGCAATACAATCGTCACTAATTACGTAAGCCATGTTGTCAAAATTTAAATTATTAGTACTAATTTGTGCAGCAAAATTAAGTGTTTTATTCATTCGTTGTTTTCTTTCTTGCTTAAAATGACTTAATTTGTACGAATTCTAAATAATCTTCTTCTCTTTATTCTCTCTTATTTTTCGTATTTTTGCAGGCAGATAATCAAATGCAAAGCAACTATGCCCCTTAATTTGCCCGACAGGCTTCCTGCGATAGAGCTGTTGAAGGAAGAAAACATATTTGTCATCGATACTTCACGTGCCACGCAACAGGACATTCGTCCGCTGCGAATCGCGATTCTGAACCTGATGCCGTTGAAGATAACGACAGAAACCGATCTGATCCGTCTGCTTTCGAACACTCCGCTCCAAGTGGAAATTTCTTTTATGAAGATTAAGAGCCATACGCCTAAGAATACGCCGATAGAGCATATGAAGACTTTTTATACCGATTTCGAGCAGATGCGCGCCCAGAAGTACGACGGGATGATTGTCACCGGCGCACCTGTGGAGCATTTGCCCTTTGAAGAAGTGACTTACTGGAACGAGATTACGGAGATATTCGAATGGGCGCGCACGCATGTCACCTCCACTCTGTATATATGCTGGGCGGCTCAGGCGGGACTTTACCATCATTACGGCATTCCTAAGTATCCGTTGGAGAAGAAAATGTTCGGCATTTTCGAACACCGGGTGCTCAATCCGCTCCATCCCATTTTCCGGGGGTTCGACAGTTGTTTTTTTGTTCCCCACAGCCGCCATACGGAAGTGCGCCGGGAGGATATCCTGAAGAATCCCGCACTGACATTGCTTTCCGACTCGCCGGAAGCAGGTGTCTACATGGTGATGGCGCGCGGCGGACGCGAGTTTTTCGTCACCGGGCATTCGGAATATTCACCGTCGACGCTCGACACGGAGTATCGCCGCGACTTGGACAAGCAGCTGCCGATAGAGAAGCCTCGCAATTATTATCTGAACGACGACCCCGCTCAGGGACCGCTGGTGCGGTGGAGGGCACATGCCAACCTGTTTTTCTCCAACTGGCTGAACTATTTTGTATATCAGGAAACACCGTACAACATCAATGAAATCGGGTAAGCGTAAAATAGAACTTCTGGCTCCGGCGAAGAATCTGGAGTGCGGCATCGAGGCCATCAACCACGGGGCGGACGCGGTGTATATCGGTGCGCCCAAATTCGGCGCCCGTTCGGCGGCGGTGAATTCGCTGGAAGACATCGAGGCGCTGGTGAGGTACGCCCATCTGTACAACGTCCGCATCTATGTGACGCTGAATACCATTCTCAAGGAAGAGGAGATGCCGGAGACGGAAAAGATGATTCGCGCGCTGTACCGCATCGGGGTGGACGCGCTCATCATTCAGGACATGGGAATTACGAAACTGAACCTTCCCCCTATGCCGCTTCATGCCAGCACACAGATGGACAACCGCACGCCGGAGAAGGTAAAGTTCCTTTCCGATGCGGGGTTCCGGCAGGTGGTGCTGGCGCGCGAACTCTCGTTGGGGGAGATAAGGCGGATACATGAATATTGCCCGGAAACGGCGTTGGAAGTATTCGTGCACGGTGCGCTGTGCGTGAGCTACAGCGGACAATGCTATGTTAGCCAGGCTTGTTTCGGCCGCAGCGCCAACCGGGGCGAATGCGCCCAGTTCTGCCGGCTGCCTTTCACGCTTGTGGATGCCGACGGAAAAGTGATGGTGAAAGACAAGCACCTGCTTTCCCTGAAAGACCTCAACCGGATAGACCATCTGGAGGAGCTTCTCGATGCGGGAGTTTCATCGCTGAAGATAGAAGGACGGCTGAAGGACGTGTCGTACGTGAAGAATGTGACGGCTGCCTATCGTCGGAAGCTGGATGACATTCTTGCCCGTCGTCCGGAATATGTGAGAGCCTCTTCGGGAAGCTGCCGGCCGGAGTTCCGTCCGCAACTCGAGAAGAGTTTCAGCCGCGGTTTCACCGATTATTTCCTGCACGGAAGGGAGGGCGATGTGTGTTCTTTCGATACTCCGAAGTCGCTCGGCGAAGAGATGGGCACGATGAAGGAGGTGCGCGGCAACTTTCTGGTTGTGGCGGGGGTGAAGCCATTCAACAACGGAGACGGGGTTTGCTATATCGACGAGCAGGGCCGGATGCAGGGGTTCCGTGTGAACCGGGTGGACGGGAATAAGATTTATCCGCAGGAGATGCCGCGCATCAAACCCCGCACGAAGCTGTACAGGAATTACGACCGGGAGTTCGAACGGATGCTGTCGCGCAAGACGGCGGAGCGTAAAATCGCCGTGAATATGCGGCTTGCCGATCACGGCACGGGCTTTTCGCTGACGTTGACGGACGAAGACAACATCCGCGTCACTTTGTCGCTCCCGCGTGAAAAAGAGCTTGCACGCACTCCGCAACGCGATAACCTGAAAGCGCAACTTGCGAAGTTGGGAAACACGCCCTTCGAAGCGGCGGAAATAGAAGTCTCGTTTTCGGACAATTGGTTCTTGCCTGCTTCGGTGCTGGCGGAATTCCGGCGTCAGGCTGTCGAGAGACTGGTTGCAGCCCGCCGCATCAATTACCGCAGGGAAGTGGCTGTGTGGAAGCAGACTGCCCACGCCTTTCCGCAGACAGCGCTCACGTATCTGGGAAATGTGATGAACCCTCGTGCCGCTTCGTTCTATAAAGAGCACGGAGTGCAGAGCGTAGGGGCGGCCTACGAGAAAGAAGCGGTGAAAGATGCCGTGCTTATGTTCTGCAAGCATTGCCTGCGTTACAGCATGGGCTGGTGTCCCGTTCATCAGCGGCAACGTTCGCCCTATAAGGAACCTTACTCGCTGGTGTCGAACGACGGACGGCGTTTCCGTCTGGAGTTCGATTGCAAGAACTGCCAGATGAAGGTGAAGGAGCAGAATGCGCAGTAATGAATGTGTATGAGGCAAAAGAAAGAATCGCCCGATAAATCGTGCTTGGCGGGCAAGAGTAAAGAAAGAACAACCGGATATCCGAATGGAATCGACGAATGAAGATAAGAAAGTTTTTACATATCGGAACAGGGGCGGGAGCGTATCGGCATAACCTCTTTGCATCGGTTGCGGGGGGCTTTCGCACGGCCCTTTGTTGCGCCGTGGCGGGCCTGCTGTGCTGCCTGTTTTTTTTGTCGGGCTGCCGGTATCGGGTTCCCGATTTGGATTCGGGCGAACTTATGGAAAAAACGAGAGATTCGTTGCGGTATCTGTACGAACGGCATTACACCTGGAACACCAATCTGGAGGTGATCGGCGATTCCGTCGACTTGGAATGCCTGCCCATCAAGAACACATTCGTCCGCCTGTACAAAGGAGACCGCGTGGTGGTGGCGGAGTTTGCCGTCCATCCCGCCGACAGCGTGGACAGTATATGGGTGAAGCTGGCGCATACGCAGGAGGCGCAAGGGTGGATACGCGAGAAAGAACTCATCGGCTCGTTCGTTCCTACCGACAGCATTTCGCAGGCCATCTACCTGTTCAGCGATACGCACGCCTCTTATTTCATCGTTATTTTCGCCTTGTTTGTCGGTGTCTACCTGCTTCGCGCTTTTCGCAAAAAGCAGTTGCGCATGGTCTATTTCAACGATATCGACAGCGTATATCCGCTCTTCCTCTGTCTGCTGCTGGCGTTCAGCGCCACGGTGTACGAAACGATGCAGGTGTTTGTGCCCGACACTTGGGAGCATTTTTACTTCAACCCCACCCTGTCGCCTTTCGAAGTGCCTTTCATCCTTTCGCTGTTCCTGCTCAGCATCTGGCTGTTCCTCATTGTCGCTCTGGCGGTGCTCGAAGCCTTGTTCCGCCAGCTCACCCCTGCGGCTGCCATTTTCTACATGCTGGGACTGATGTCTTGCTGCATCTTCTGCTACTTTTTCTTTATCCTGACGACGCACATCTATATCGGCTACCTTTTCCTGCTGCTTTTCATCTGGATTTTTGCGAAGAAAGTGAAGCAGAACATCAGTTACCGTTACTGTTGCGGCCATTGCGGCGCAAAACTGAAAGAGAAAGGCGTATGCCCCCATTGCGGCGCCATGAACGAATGATGAGAGCTTTGGAGAAAACGGATATGATACGCGTACGACCGACGGAATGGAAAGATCTGCCCGCTGTGATGGAGGCTTACGAGGCCGCCTGTCACTTTATGTGCGCCAACGGGAATCATGCGCAATGGGTGAACGGATACCTTTCGGAGGAAAACTGATACGCCGGGAGATTGCCGACGGGCACAGCTTCGTGTGCATCGGCGAAGAGGGCGATATCGTGGGCACTTTTTGTTTCATTCCGGGCGAAGACCCTGCGTATCGCGTGATTTACGAAGGGGCGTGGCTGAACGATGAGCCTTACGCCCTTATTCATCGCATGGTTATTGGGTGCATTATAGATATTCTTCATGTCCGCAGTAAACTCTCCAGTACTTGGGCATGCAATTGCTTCAAGAACTTGCTCACATCCGATTCTGTCTTGAACTGGCTAAGGAACTCCTTGCTTAATACCTCATCAGGCAATACTTGATTCTTTTCTTTCATAATCTTCTTCATTCTTTTATTTCCCTGCATCGCAACAACTTGCTCGTTTTGTAGTAAAAGTAATTCGTCTGCCGACCGTGTCCCATTCGTCTTTCGCTTGAGACTCATTCGTCTGCCGTTCGGCAGACGAATAAAACGCGGGTGAGTGATTAATAATTTGTTAAGACTAACGGCTTGATTTTCGCTATCGGGGAAAATAAACTTCTTATTTTTGCAGCAAACAAACTTTTTGATAACAATCTAAATCCATAAAAATATGAGTGCCATATACGATTTGTTCGCAACCCCGAAACGCAGTAAAAGAGAGGCCACGCGCCTGCATGCCCGCATCGTGTCGAAAGGAACGGTGAGGCGGGAGGAATTTCTCGACCGTGTCCATCGGTTTACCGGAATCAGCCGCAGTTTGTTGGCAGGCGCACTCGAAGCCTTTTGCAACGAGGCGCGCGATCTGCTCGCCGAAGGGTGGACGGTGGAGGTGGGCAGCTTGGGTTACTTCTCCGCTTCGCTGAGCTGTCCTGCCGTGAGCGATAAAAGCGAGATCCGTGCCGCCTCTGTCGAGCCGAAAGGTGTCAATTACCGGGCAAGCAGCCAGATCAAGCGGGAGATAAAGGAAAAGATGAGGCTGCAACGCAGAGAGGCTCCCCGTGGGGCGGAAGCTCCCCCTTTGCCCGAGAAAGAATGCAAAGCCCTTCTCGAAAACTATTTGCTGAAGCACGCCTTCATCACCCGCCCGCAATATGCCGGACTGACAGGACGGAAGCGTCTCCTGGCATTGGAAGAACTGAACGCCTGGGTAGAGCGAGGAGTGTTGAAACGCGAGGGGGCCGGACGGCTTACGGTGTATGTGAGGGGAGGATAAAAAGTCGCTATTATTTACTGAGGCGGAAAACTGTATTTGGTTATATATCTCATGTTTGTAAGGGCGTAAACGATTCTCTTTTGTTTTTTTATTGTGAAATGTTTTATATTTTTGCAAAAAAAGACATTAAGGATTTTATTACCTCAATTATATGACATGTACGCAGACTGAAAACGCATTGGAGAAAGGGTTTATTAAGACCCTTACTGATATGGCGTATGAGTACGTTGCAATCAGGAATGAAAATGATTTGTTGGCTAATTTCAAGAGGCAGTTAGAAAAACATAATGCAAAACAGCTTGCTTTACATAATCGGACAGAACTAACCGAAAGCGAGTTTCAAAAAATACTCTTGCATTTGGAGGGAGGGACAAGATTTGAAAAAGCGAAGAAACTGAGAGAACTGAAAGAGTTCTATTTAGATAATGGCGATCGGATATGGCTTGAATTTTTAAATACGAGTAAATGGTGCCAAAATGAATTTCAAGTTTCAAATCAAATTAGAGTTGAAGGAGATAAAGAGTGCCGTTATGACGTTACTGTCTTAATCAACGGGTTGCCATTAGTGCAAATAGAGTTAAAAAAGCGAGGCATGGAGTTGAAGCAAGCTTACAATCAAGTGCAACGCTATCATAAGACATCATATCACGGACTCTTTCACTATATTCAGTTATTTGTCATTTCCAATGGTGTGAATACCCGTTATTTTGCTAATAATCCGAATAGTGGTTTTAAGTTTACGTTTAACTGGACAACAAAGAAAAATGAGCCATTCAATCAACTGAGTAAATTTGCCGTTGAATTCTTCGACCGTTGTACACTGGGCAAAATTCTTAGTAAATATATGGTGTTGCATGAGGGGGATAAGTGTTTAATGGTGCTTCGTCCATATCAATATTATGCTGTCGAAGAGATACTTGATCGAGTGGAAAAAAATCATGAGAATGGATATATTTGGCATACAACTGGGGCCGGAAAAACTTTAACTTCGTTCAAGGCTGCTCAATTAGTGTCGGAAATGGAGGGAGTAGAGAAAGTGCTTTTTGTGGTAGACCGGCGCGACCTTGATACACAGACACAAACGGAGTACGAAGCCTTTGAACCCGGTGCTGTGGATGGAACAGATAATACGCGTGAGCTGATTAGGCGTTTGAGCGGCAATTCCAAAATTATTATTACTACCATTCAAAAATTGAACTGTGCTGTTACAAAGGAGTATTATAATAAGTATCTGCAGGATGTTAGCAAAAAACGAGTGGTGATGATTTTTGATGAATGTCACCGTAGCCACTTCGGAGAATGTCATAAGAATATTGTGCACTTTTTTAGCAACTTACAACTTTTTGGTTTTACCGGTACTCCTATATTCCCCGAAAATTCTAAAGATAATCGGACCACGAAAGAAGTTTTTGGGAATTGTCTGCATCAGTATTTGATAAAGGATGCGATAGCGGATGATAATGTTTTGGGTTTTCTTGTAGAGTACTACACAGGAAGTGTAGACCTTGATGTGGAGAGTGAAAAACGTATGGAAGAAATAGCATCGTTTATTCTCAATAATTTTAATAAATCGACATTTGAAGGTGAATTTAACGCTTTGTTTGCAGTTCAATCTGTGCCGATGTTATTGAAGTACTACAAGATTTTCAAATCAATGAATCCGAGAATTAAAATCGGTGCTATATTCACTTATGCCGCAAATGCTAGTCAGGATGATGAATCTACAGGCATGAATCAAGGCTTCTCCAACAATAAGGTGGAAGCAGATGAATTGCAGGAAATAATGGATGATTATAATCATTATTTCGGGACAGCATATACTACCGATAACTTTGCCTTATATTACGATGATATTAATAAGCGGATGAAGAAAAAAGAAAAGAATGTGCCTACCATTGATCTTTTATTAGTGGTAGGTATGTTTTTGACTGGCTTCGATGCTAAAAAACTGAATACACTTTATGTAGACAAGAACTTGGAGTATCATTCTCTTCTTCAGGCTTTCAGTCGTACAAATCGAGTCCTTAACGAGAAAAAACGATTCGGTAAGATTGTTTGTTTTCGTGATTTGAAACCAAATGTAGACGCAGCTATTAAACTTTTCTCAAATGATGATGCACCGAACTTTGATATAGTACTTCATAAACCATATGCCGAAGTGAAGAAAGACTACTTGCTGTTGACAGAGGAGTTCTTAACTAAATATCCTACAGTAGATGTGATAGACTTTTTTCAAAATGAGCATGATAAAGTAGACTTTATTTTGGCTTTTCGTGATATTATTAAGAAACATGCCGAAATGCAGATATACGAGGAATATCATCCGGATGATATTTCGTTTATCATGTCAGAACAAGAATTTCAAGATTTTCGTAGCAAGTATCTTGATATAGCCCAGAATTTTGGCGCTAAACCCGTTGCTCCTACAATGGCAGCAGATTTGACAGAGACTCCTTATGGTGATCAACGAACGTTGAATGATATTGATTTTTGTTTGGAGCTACTTCACAGCGATGTGGTGAATGTTGCCTACATTCTTTCGTTGATGCATGATCTTGATCCTGAGAGTGAAGATTATGCTGAGAAACGCAAGGGGATTCTTGACACAATGATACGAGATGCTGAAATGCGTAGCAAGGCTGATCTTATTGACGGATTTATCAGAGAAACGGTCGATTTACAGAAAGAGGCATTTCGGCGACAGAAAGCGGATGGGACTGTAGATTTAGAGGGACGATTACGTACTTATGTGAATCGTGTTAAAGCCGAGGCTATTGCCGAATTAGCTCAAGAAGAACAGATTGATGAGGCAGTACTTCATTCATTTATATCAGAATATGATTATTTACATCGGGAAAAACCTGAAATAATTCAAAATGCCATTAAGCAAAAGAAATTGGGGCTAAAGAGCCGGAAAAACTTATTTAACCGCATTATGGGTAAATTGCGAGTTATCATGGATGTTTATAATTGGGAATAAAATTTTAAAGCAATATATAATGAGCGAAGAACTGCAACAACGATTACGTGCCCAGCTTTGGACTGTGGCCAATACGCTGAGAGGGAATATGTCTCCCAGCGATTTTATGTATTTTACTTTGGGTTTCATTTTTTATAAATATTTGTCGGAAAAAATAGAACTTTATGCTAATTCAGAGCTTGAAAATGACAATGTCACTTTTAAGGCTGCTTGGAAGGGAGATGACGAAGAATTAAAGGCTGATTTGAAAGAAGTCTGTCTGAATGAGCTCGGTTATTTTCTTGAACCTGAATTCCTTTTTTCAACTATTATTGATTCTATCAACCGAAAAGAGAATATTTTGCCTCAATTAGAGCGTTCTTTAAAGAAAATTGAAGATAGTACTATAGGACAAGACAGCAGTGAGGATTTTGGCGGTTTGTTTTCTGACATAGATCTTGCTTCTCCTAAGCTTGGAAAAACCACTGATGACAAAAATGCACTGATTAGCAGTGTGCTTATTGCACTTGATGGTATAGATTTTGGTTTGCATGAAGCCACTGATATTGATATTCTTGGCGATGCGTATGAATATATGATAAGTCAGTTTGCGGCAGGCGCAGGAAAGAAAGCCGGTGAATTCTATACGCCACAAGAAGTGAGTCAAATATTGGCAGAAATCGTGACTACAGGTAAGGCGCGCCTTCGTGATGTTTACGATCCGACTTGTGGCTCCGGTTCCTTGTTGCTTCGTACAGCCCGCAGTGGTAAGGCCGATTTGATTTTTGGTCAAGAGAAGAATCCTACGACATTCAATCTCGCACGAATGAATATGCTTTTGCATGATGTGAAATATCGTGATTTTACGATTGAAAATGGTGATACGCTTGAGGCGGATGCTTTTGAAGATCGCCAGTTTGATGCGGTGGTGGCTAATCCGCCATTTTCTGCTGATTGGAGTGCTGCTGATAAGTTTCATAATGACGACCGATTCAGTCAGGCAGGTGTACTTGCTCCAAAGTCAAAAGCAGACTATGCCTTTATTCTCCATATGATTCATCATCTTAATGAAGGGGGAATTTTAGCTTGTGTAGCTCCTCACGGAGTCTTGTTCCGTGGTGCATCGGAAGGTAAAATACGTCGTTTCCTGATTGAAAATAAAAACTATATAGATGCTGTTATCGGACTGCCTGCTAATATTTTTTATGGAACAAGTATACCGACTTGTATCATTGTGTGTAAGAAATGCCGAAAAGACGATGATACCATTTTGTTTATTGATGCGAGCAAAGAGTTTGAAAAAGTAAAAACACAGAACAAGCTTCGCCCCGAACATATTGAAAAGATTATTTCCACTTATCGCGAGCGTAAGGAAGTAGAGAAGTACAGCCATCTTGCGACTATTGAAGAGATTGCAGAGAATGATTACAATTTAAATATTCCCCGGTATGTAGATACATTTGAAGAGGAGGAACCTATCGATATTCACGCTGTGATGAAAGAAATCAAGGAACTTGAGGCCAAACGTGCAGATTTGGATAAGCAGATAGATGTATATCTAAAGGAGCTTGGCTTGGTGGAGTAAAGTAAAGCATGCTATAATCTTGATAACAGAAAAGAATGACTATAAATAACAAAAATAAAAACCCCAATGTACCCCCTCTGAGATTTCCGGAGTTTACAGAGAAGTGGGAGAAATATAAAGTTTCAGACTTATTGGATTTTTATTCAACCAACTCTCTTAGTTGGGAACAGCTTGAATACGGTACTGAAGAAATTTTGAATCTGCATTATGGACTTATTCATGTTGGTCTTCCCACCATGGTAGATTTGTCAAAAGATAAATTGCCAAATATCAAATACGGAAATAACCCCAAGAATTATGAACTCTGCAAAGAGGGTGATATTGCTTTTGCTGATGCTTCAGAAGATACTAATGAAGTGGCAAAAACTATTGAGTTCTGTAATTTGGATGGGAAAGATGTTATTTGTGGCTTACACACTATTCATGGACGAGACAATAAGGATATAACTGGTGTAGGATTCAAGGGATATGCTTTTTCTTCTACTGCATTTCATAACCAAATAAGATGCATTGCCCAAGGAACAAAGATTTATTCTATCAGTACAAAGAATTTTTCAGAATGCTATATTGGCATACCTTCTAAGGATGAACAAGCCAAGATTGCCTCTTTACTAGGTCTTATTGATGAGCGCATCGCTACCCAAAACAAAATCATTGAGAAATTGCAATCCTTAATTAAGGGACTAAATGATTCTTTATATAAGCAATATGGTAATGCAATAACAACATCTTTTTCTGATTTGGGACATTCGTATTCTGGATTGTCTGGAAAATCCTCAGAAGACTTTGGCAGTGGCAAACCATTCATAACATATCTGAATGTATATTCTAATAGTGTTGTGAATGAGAACGAATATCAATATGTTCGTATAAACGATGGAGAAAAGCAAAATATCGTTCAATGTGGAGATGTGTTGTTTACTTTGTCTTCTGAAACGCCAGAAGAAGTAGGAGTTGGCTCTGTTTATTTGGGAATAGACGAAGTGTTTTTGAATAGTTTTTGTTTTGGCTTCCACATCGATAATAAAGAATTGGCCTATCCTCCATATTTTTCTTACTACGTTTCTTCGACTCCTTTTAGAAAATTTATATATCCGTTTGCACAAGGAAGTACACGTTTTAACCTTTGCAAGGCAGATTTTGAGAAGGCAAGTATAAAACTACCTTCGTTGAATAATCAAAAACACATCTATGCAATTTTGAACAGTATAAAAGGGAAAATAGAAACGGAAAAAAATTTACTTGAATACTATACTACTCAAAAGCAGTATCTGCTTCGTCAAATGTTCATATAAACATCTGACGGAGCAAGTATTGCTTCTGCAAACTAAGATTTATTAGGACATTTTGTTCTGTCAATAACTTATCATCTATTGTGGCCAGCAACTTGGCGTATTTTAATTGCTCTGAATATGACGGACAAAAGATTTGAGCTTTTCCGTAGTCTTTGAAATATATGTGAGGTATTGCCATTCCTGTCTTATATGGCTCAAAATTAAAAATATTCAGTAAATAATAGAGATATCGGAGTGAAAAGCCTTTTTTCGCTTGTAAAATATTCAATGTTCCAGTTGCAGAACATTTTCCCGCAACATAGGAAACTGCTCCAACACCAGAACCATCTTTTATAATGTATATGGCTTCATTTGAGGTATTATAATTATCAAGGAAACCGACTACACCATTAGCACCATAGACAGGATATGCACCATATTCCCAAACATCACTTTCCTGCAATGTTGAAGAACTGCATTCCAAACATTGTGATATGCGTACATTCGGCTTGTTGCGAAGTACAATATTCTGCGCAATTCCCTTAATTAAGGATTTTGGTACAGCAATGTCCGCAATTAGAAAAATGATATTCACTTCATTGAAAAATGAACATACGGAAAACTGTGAGATTAATCAACTACTTGCTTATGAACAGCCTTCTGAATATATTGTTACTAACGATGAATACTCTGCGGACACGACTTTAACTCCGGTCTTAACAGCGAATAAAGGTTTTGTCTTAGGTTATACGAATGAGAACTTTGGCATATATAAAAAAGGAGAGTGTATCATCTTTGATGATTTCACAATGGATGCAAAGTATGTGTCATTCCCCTTCAAGGTAAAATCTTCAGCAATAAAAATACTTACAGCAAAACCGAATGTAAACCTTCGGTTTATGTTTGAATATCTATCATATTTAGAACTTAAATCAGAAGAACACAAAAGGCATTATATTTCAGAAATAGCATCACTTATTATTGAATTGCCTTCAAAAGAAAAGCAAAGCAGAATAGCCTATCTAATGACTTCATTGGATAATAAATTAGTTCTTGAAGAAAATACAATGGCAAGATATATGGATGAGAAACAATACATTCTTTCGCAAATGTTTATATGAACATCTGCGAAAGTAAATGTAGTTTCTGTTTATCTAAGTTGATCGTGTACATCTCTTCATATTCTATCTTCATTTGAAGAGTGGAAAGCAATGCTATTAGCTGTTGTTGCTTATCAAATGTGGGTACAATTATACGAACTTTAGATAAGTCTTTCTTCTGAATATTTGGCAAACCACTACCAATACGGAGCGCCATTATATCTTCTTCTTTCCATTTTAAACAGTGGAACAGGAATAATGTTGATATTCTAGCTGTTGGTTTGATATGTAAGGTGTAACAATGTCCACCACTCCAAAACTTAGATTTATTATATTGGACATAACCACAAGAATTGCCACCTTCACTGATCGAAATTGTACCAGCCTCAGTGTTATAATCATCATAGTAACCAGAGGGCATAATGCCACCATTCATAACATAATACTTCCCATTTTCACTAAGTTGATTTCCGTTTACTTGTTGTCCTTTGGTTATTTCAGCCAATTCCGAAAGAGATTTTTCTTCTCCTTGCAGATTAGAAAATAGCTCCTGATAATGCGGACTTTAGTTTTTTCAAATCCTCAATGATTTTGTTTTGGGTAGCGATGCGCTCGTCAAGTAAATCTAATAATCGAGATATTTTAAGTTGCTCTTTTTTGTCGATCGTAAAATAAAAGCGAATTGTTGCTAAATCCTCACTATTAATAGCCGGGTAACTTGATCCTGTGCAACGAACCATTACTTTTCTATTGAATCCGTCTGTATTCAATAGATGATAAATATAGTTTGGTGATTCTGTCGTTCTAATTTGGGCATATCCAGTTGAAGCAACCCATTGTTGATTACTCGTATTTTGAGTTTTATGAATATAGTTATTTTTCTGATAGGGACGCACACATTGAAACAGAATGTCATTGTTATCTATAACACGTTGTGCTCTACTTGGTGCTTCTTCGCGCATTATTTCTTGTATTTTTCTCAATTCTCCTTTTTCAACAGCCTCTAAGTCTATATAAATAAAAGTATTTTGAAGTGAGTCTGATTTTGGATTTATAGTGGCTATGTCTTGGAGCGATACCATTTCCCACTCCCCACCAAACTCCGGAAATCTCAGAGGGGGTACAAATGGTGTTTTTGAGAGTGCAATTATGATTGAGACAAAAGATTTTCCTTAATGTTATATTGTATGTATTAATCAATAATTAATTACGCTATGGGAAAAAATAAAAGTATTAGGGAAATTGCTATTTTGTGGAAAGAAGACAAACGTAAGTATGTGAAAATTTCTACTTATTCGGCTTATGTTCTCATCTTAGAAAATCATTTACTTCCGGTATTTGGTGATATGTCTGAAGTAGAGGAGGAGAAAGTGCAAAATTTTATTTTACTTAAAATTCAACAAGGTTTAAGTATTAAGACTGTGAAAGATATGCTTATAGTACTGAAAATGATCGTGAAGTTTGGTGCGAAGTTGGGATGGATAACTCATCAAGAGTGGAGCTTAAAATATCCGACAATGCAGGAGGGTAAAACACTGGAGGTGCTTAGTATCGCTCACCATAAGCGGATATTGCAGTACATCGGAGGACATTTTACATTCCGCAATCTCGGCATATATATTTGTCTTACTACGGGTATGCGCATCGGTGAGATTTGTGCTTTGACTTGGAATGACATTGATATGGTGAATGGAGTGATTTGTGTTCGCAGAACTATTGAACGCATTTATTCGGTTGATGGAAATAAAAGATATACTAAGGTAATAATAGGACTGCCTAAGACGAGAAGCTCTATTCGTGATATTCCGATGAATAGGGAGTTGATAAAGATGATTCGTCCGTTAAAGAAGATAGTTAATGGTGATTTTTATGTTCTAACAAATGAGGAAAAGCCAACAGAGCCACGTACCTATCGTAATTATTATAAACGATTGATGGAGCAACTCGATATTCCACCGCTAAAATTTCATGGACTCCGCCACAGCTTCGCTACCCGTTGTATTGAGAGTAATTGTGATTATAAAACTGTTAGTGTGATACTTGGTCATTCAGATATTGGTACGACGCTCAATCTGTATGTGCATCCAAATATGGAACAAAAGAAAAAATGTATTGACAAGATGTTTAAAACAGTGCGGTAGATAGAGCCGACCTTCCTTTCTGCCCTATCGATATATATTAATAATTTCATTAAGACACTTCTCGATTTTTATTTGTATGATTCATTTCGTGTGCATACTTTTGTGTCGTGATCACAAAGAGAAATGATAATTGAATGTATTGAACTTTTAAAAAAAAAGAGTATGGCACTTAGATATGTCGTTAAAAAAACGGTCTTCGGTTTCGACAAGCAGAAAACCGAAAAGTTTGTAGCAAAGAATGTGATTACCAATACGGTGGACTTTCAAACGTTGTGTGAGGAAATAACGAAGGTAGGATTGGTTCCCAGCGGCGTTGTGAAGTTTGTGCTCGACGCGTTGATCGATACGCTGAACATCAACTTGAGAAAGGGCATCTCGGTACAGTTGGGAGATTTCGGATGTTTCCGTCCGGGAATTAAGTCGAGAAGCCAGGAGGTTGCCGAAAAGGTGGATAGTACCACGATCGAAAGGGTTAAGATTGTCTTTACGCCGGGGAATAAATTCCGTAGCATGTTGCGTACCGTAGGCGTTGAAAGACAAACGGAGTCTCAGAAAAAAGCGGTGACGCCCGCTCCTTCCGGGGGGAAACCGAATCCGGATACAGGAAGCGGTGAAGTGCCGGATCCTGCTTTATAATAGGGGATAAGGGACGATAACTGGAAAACGTGTTTGCAAACAACGGGGAGGTGACTTGCAAACACGTTTTCTGTTTTATTATACTGAATGACTTGTTTTGTGTTTAATGGGAAAAGCTAAGAGCCACACACTACACATTTGGTTTTATATGGCTGAACGGGTGCGATTGCTCGTGTAGATACTCCGGTCTTTATTTTGGGACCTGGCAGTGTGGGACTGTAATAGAGGCATTCCCGCATGCGTTTTGCCTGATCATCGGTGAACCGGTTTCCGTATGTATCATAATAATCCATGATATTAGTGGATAAGAAAGGCGAACTGCCGTCTAACGGAGTACGCATGTATCGTCTTTTCACGACTTCTTCTTCAGGGAGATGCTTTTCGTATATGTCTGTTATTTCCTGTTGCAGAAGGCTCTTGCGCTTGTTTTCATATTGATGGCGGTCATACTCCTTCGTATCGTCGCAGTAGTCTTGAAGGTCTGTTCCGTATTTGAAAGGGTGGTATAAGCCAAGATAATGTCCCAGTTCGTGTGCCGTTACGTAAGCAGCACGAGTATTCACCGGCGATTTTCCCGAGCTTTTCTTCCATCCTCCGAATGCGGTTTCGTTGAGTGCTACACAGGGATTATGCCAGTCAAGGTTTGAAGGATGATAGCGCTGAAGTCCCTTTAATAGATGGTTGGCAGGCATGTTGGGATAAGTGGATACGCCATAAATTCCTGATTCTTCGAAGCGGAAAATATAGACATTGATATATTGCTTTATGTCCCAGGATTGTTGGTGAAACTCTCCGTCTTTGCTGTCGAGCCTTACTGTAGTGTAGGCCAAGTAGTCTTGTGAGATAGATGTGCGGACAATGCCTGCTTCTTCAAGCCTCCTTCCATCCGGGTCGTTTTTTGCCAAAACGAACCGGACACGTATGTCCGGCCCGCCGGATTTTCCCGCATATAAATCGTTGACTCCATTTAATATGTCTTGCATTCGTTCTGAAGTTATTTTCTCATTTAGCTCGGATGAGGAAGATGCAAGCACGTGAAAAATAACTTCCAGCTCATAAGTCATTGCCTCCAACTCTTGCAGTGTATATGTCTGAGGACGTGAGCCGCTTTCAGGAGTTTCTCCGGAACCCTTCGGATCGGATTCTCCGGACGGTTGTTCGCCGGGGCGATTGCCATCTTCCGGCTGCTCTTCCGGTCGGTTGTCCGGTTGGTCGGTCGTTTGCTCCTCTTTGGTTTTCTCCGGTTTTTGAATATCGATGGGTGAGTCCTGAGCACAGGAATAAAATGACAGACAGAATACCGATAGGTGAAAGAAGCAGTTTGCGAGGCGCGGTAAGCGCCTCCTGCAAACAAGATATATAAAAGAATTCATTGCTATTTGGGTATGTTTGAATTATAAGTGTCCGGTTGAATACATAAAATTCATTCTCCGATTATGATGTTATTTATGGGTGAAGTTTTAAAAACAGGATTAAAGTTTCACTTTTACTGCGTCAAGAAACTCTTTGGTTTCGGCATCGAGCACGATGGCTATTAAGTCGCAGTTTGCAGCATTTTGGACTTTATACGGTAAATCTTTCTTTAAATGTAGTTTGTTTCCCAAAATGTATGTCTCTCCCCATATGCCGTTGAGCGAGCCGCGCAGAATGTGATTGTGCACGTAATTCTGCGATCTGTTTGCTTGATATCCTATAATATTATTCTCTGTTATCCAGAAAAGTACGTTCAGTTTTCTGCTGTTTATGCTGCTCATGGCTTGCGTGTCGTTCTTCGGTTTTGATAAGAATGAAAACTCTACAGAACGTTCCTGCCGACGGGCGCTAATGTCGGTAGCCAGTAAAGGTTGTTGTTCTATCAGGCTGCGAATATCGTAGTCGAGGTAGCCATTGGCTTTTCTCTTATTATTGAGTATAACTGTAGGATATCCGTAAATCCGGCTTGAGTTGAACTTTTCGTATTCTATCGTTTCTTCGGCCCAGAAATTGGTGTCACGGCAATAATACCAGACTTGAAGGGCCACCACGATAAGATTGGGGTGAAACGTTTTGTCATGTTCGGCTAACCGCTCAATGGTCCATGGGCATGCAGGGCATAGTTTGCCCGTAAAATCCAATGCTACCACATTCGATTTCATGCCGTCCTCCGGCTTCAAAGGTTCGAGTGGCTCAGGATTTTGAGTGGGAGGTACGTCCGGTTTCGAATCAGGATTTTCCGGGTTCGGCTGTTCCGGTTCTGTTGGATCCGAAGTACTATTCGGTTTTTTTTCGGGGTCATAACAGAAAACAATATGTAAATATGCCACTTCTTTCGTATTATTTTTTATCGAAACCCGTACACGATAGTCGGCTTTTTTATTTTCGTGCTCTTTCGCAATCTTGTAATGCACCTGAATGACGCTTTCTGAATCGTTGAGTTCGTATGGCTGCTTGGTATATTTCTCGGTACTTTCCGATATTTGGCATTGGTCGGTACAAATTTGTGATAACCCGCCGTTCTGTTTCCCCTGATGATCTTCTTTGGCTATTTCAAGCGTAAGTTTGCCTGCAGCTCCTTTTTTACCCGGGATTACGTAAATCAAAGGACTTATAATCTCTAAATCGGTTTTGCTTGGATTGGAATATTCTATCGTTAAGGCTTTCACTTCTCCACCGAATGTAGGTAGTGTGGTATTATTGTACCGGAATGAAACTGCCTCTTTCTTTTCGGCTTCCGGTTTCTCTTCCTCACCCGTTTCGTCCGCTTCATCGGGCTGTATGCCTTGCCCTAAGGCAACGATGGCGGCTTCATACACTTCTTTCGTGTCGCGGTCGAACAAAAAAGCGACTATTTTGGCATTGGACGCTTCTTTTACCGTTTCGGGCAGAGCGACTTGCACACGGTATGTCTTGCCTAAGGTGTAATCTGCTCCTGAATTTCCGTTGAGTGCTCCGCGCAGCACGTTGTGATGAAAATAATCGGCTTTCTTGCCTGTGGGAAGCGTTTGCTCCGCGCGTATGTCTTCTACCGCCCAAAGCTGTATGCCCAATTTCGCGGAAGCGGCTTTTTCTTGCAGGGAGAAAGCAGCGACCTTGATATCGAATTTCTTGCCGGCTGTTTGTTCCGCGCTTAAATCTATGCGGTATCCGGCTTTTGTGTTGACCGCCCGGCGGATGAGCGAACTCCATAAAGCCTTTTTCTGAGAATATTTTCCTTCTCCGGAAAGGTTCCGGCGGTTGATCAGTATGCCGGGCACCGAGCCGGGAATATCATATTGCGCAGCATAAGCATCGGCAGCTTCCGAAGCCAGCTCTTCTCTCACCTGACCTGTGCGGGCGGCGTGCATGGATACGGTGATGACGTTTTTCGGGTAGCTTCCGGAGATTTTCTTCAGTTCGGCTGCCGCTGTGGGACAGTTGATGCAATTTTGTCCCGTGTACTCTTCTACAAGCACCGTGCTTCTTTCCTTTTCGGGAAGCAGGTTTTCTTCTTCAGGCGTCCATCGCTCATTGTTTCCTATTTGTTCGCATGCACCGGCAAATAAAAAAAGAACGGTGTAAATGATGATGTATTTCAGATTTGTTTTCATGACTGGTCGGATTAAAAATTCAGATTATAAGATAAGTAAACGCCTTCTGTGGCAGGCATCATTCGGCATACCCCGCCGGAGCAGTTGATGCCTCTGCGTGTGCGTCCGTAAGATAGTTGCAGGCGATGATTGCCGAACATTCCTGCCGCCGATGCCATGTAGTAATGCTTATTGGTGACTCCGGTATTCCATTGATCGCTGACGGAGAAGATGAAATGAGGAAGCACCGAGCATTCCACGAGAGCGAACAACCAGTCCTTTTCCGCTTGCCGGGTATGGAGGTATTGCAGTTCCGTACGCAGCGACAGACGTTGTGAGAGCTTGTGCTTGCCATCGTATATGAACAGGTTGCTGCGGATGATATCTCCGTTTTCGGCATGCCCTTCGATGATTTGCCGGTTGTAATACTGGTTCATATAGGTGAATGTGAAGCTGTATGTACGCGATATCTTTTTGCTGATCTCCAGATCTATGTCGTGGAAATACCTTTCGCCCATGCCGAAGAAATCGCTTTTGTATCCGTCTGTCCCCATCATGGAGGCGTCTTGCGGATTGCTTTCCCATCGCAGGTCGTTCCATTTCTTCTTCAGTCCCCTTATGTGTGAGGCGGATAGCTTGATTCCCGTGCCGTATTTGCCTCCTGCCCATGAACCTTTCTTAAAGCGATAGCGCATTTCCGCCTGTAGCGCCCACTCGCCGCCGGGTTGGGTGGCGTACGGATAGAGGGCTGCAAGCGTATAGCTTTGTTGCTGCGTGAAAGGTTGCAAGTGGTTGATGCGCAGGGCAGTCTGCGTGGCGGTGCGTTCGGAACGAAAGTCGAAGTTTTCGCTCCGGCGCGCTCCGAGAAGTACGCTCATCCCGCTGCGGGCGTAGGTTGCCGTAAGCATGGCCACCGAACCGCTTTTGTAGATGTAGTTGTTGGTTGCGTTCGGGTCGTCGAGCTTATGCGCATATTCGGTATAAACATCCCAGTTTCCGTGCTGCAACCGAAAGCGGGCGGATAAGGCCGATACGTTTTCCGGCTGGTTGAGGCGGTGCAATTTTCCGTCTATTACCTGTGTTATAGGGTCTGGCGACTCGTGTTTCGTTATCCACGAGGCGCCTGCATTCAGGTTCCAGCCGTTGTCGTTCATTGCTTTGAACCATTGGCTTGCGCTCAGTTCGACGTCTCCTCCCCAAAGATAGCCGCGCTCACGGTTGAACACCCGGCCTTTGCGGTCGAAGTAATTGCGCTGCTGTCCGCCCAACGCTTTAATGGTAGCCCATCGCGCCGGCGTGAGCACGATGCGTCCTCCGCGGATGGAGTTGTCGATGCCGAGGCTTCTGTCTTCGTAAGACCGGAGCAGCATGCCGCTGCCGAACTGTTCGTAAAAGTCTCCTACGGTGGCTTCTACGAACTTATACCGCCCTTTCACATAGATATTCGGAACTCCCCATCCTTTTTCATCCTCATGTCCCGGCAAGGGATGGTTGAGTTCTTCCAGGCGCATCCCTATTTCAAGAAATTGATTCTGTATGCTGCCCGTCACGTAAGTGTTGCCGCTCCAGCGATCGTTCAGCTCCCCTTTCCGGGTGGCGTAGTGGATGTCCGATTGGAGGCTGAAGCTCGCTTTCCATCGCCACGGATTGTCCGTGCGCGAAGAATCGTTGCCCTGTATGTCTTGGGCAGAGAGCATGGCATGTGTCGCCGCCATGCACAAAACAGCGGATAATAGCTTTTTCATCGTATCGTTGCCTTTACCTGTCTGATCAATTCGGCTTCTCCGCCTTCCACATACCCTGTGTGGCGGTAAGCGATATTCCCTTTGCCGTCGAGCACGAATACGCTGGGAACCATGTTTACGTTCATCGCGCGCATGAAGTCCTTATTGCTGTCGAGCCAAACGGGAAAAGTCCAGCCTTGCGTGCGTGCCAGCGGTTTTACCTTGAAACTGTTCGCCCCTTCGTCGATGGATACGGCTATGAGTTTCACGCCCGTATCTTCCTGCCACTCTTCGTACACCTCGTTGATGGCGTTGAGTTCGCGTAGGCAAGGCTTGCACCACGTTGCGAAAAAACTGATGATAAGGGGCTTTCCGTCATTGCTGACTTTGCCGGTGTTGATGGACTTACCGTCGATGTCTTTCAGATTGACGGTTGGAATCTGGGCTTTCATATGGAGGCATGCCGCAAGCAGAAAGCCGGTCAAAAGAAATTTATTCAGCATTATTATCTATTCGTATATTATAACAATTTCGTTCGTCGATTCTGATTGTAAAAGACTTTCGGGCGGCAAAAATATGAAAAAATAATGACTGGCGTATAAAGAACCAGTCTAAATTAGTTGAAAAAGTTGTTCTGTAGTCAAAAAACTACTATAAACTTTATTCGCTTTATAAAGATATTCGCTATCGAAGAAGGGTATAGGCAATGTTCTAAAGAATAGAAATGAATGCCAATGCAATCAGTTGCGTAGAATCGTACAGTGTTGGAAAGCATACGTAAGGCTTTCAGAATTAGTGTAAATAGTGCGGCGGTTGATTGTGAAAACAAAAATCTCGGATGATAGGGGTGCGAGCTTATATGGAAGATGCTATTCTGTTGAATAACCTTTTTTGTTTTTTATAGTAATTGGGTGGTTATACGGATAGTTATTTGGTGTTTATTTAGAAAAAAAAACTATATTTGCACCGTTAACTTTATTTATGAGGTTTTGGTGGAAGTGAAATTATTGTTCGGATTCTTTCAGACTGAATTGTCATTGAAACCAGCCTCGATGTAATAATTAAAAAACGACAAGTATGTTAAGATTTGTAAAATGGGGGGGGGTAATCCTCTCTCTTTGGTGTGGGTGGCAACCCTCATTTGCGGTAAATGCCGCAGGTACTGAAGTCATTCAACAACACGGCACATGTACCGGTATTGTGAAAGACAGCGCAGGCGAAACTATTATCGGCGCTTCCGTCGTAGTAAAGGAAACTTCCAACGGTACAATTACCGGTATTGACGGTGATTTTTCACTTAAAAACGTTCCGCTGGGAAGCATTATTCAAATTTCATTCGTAGGTTACCAAGCACAGGAGGTGAAATGGACGGGAACACCATTGAACATTGTCCTGAAAGAAGACAGCAAAATGCTGGAAGAAGTAGTGGTAGTGGGATTCGGTACGCAGAAAAAAGTGAATCTCACGGGTGCGGTATCTACGGTAGACTCTAAAACACTTGCTTCACGTCCGGTTAATTCGGTAGTCGATGCTTTGCAGGGTGCGGTTCCGGGCATGAACTTTGCCGTAGGCAAACAGGGTGGTGCCTTGAACTCGAACAAGAGATTTAATATCCGCGGTACCGGTACCATCGGCGAAGGCTCTTCGGTATCTCCTTTGGTATTGATTGACGGTATGGAAGGAGACCTGAATATGTTGAATCCGCAGGATATTGAAAACGTCTCTGTGCTGAAAGATGCGTCGGCTTCCTCTATCTACGGTTCTCGTGCAGCAGGAGGTGTTATTCTGGTGACCACTAAGAGCGGTCGTGTGGGCAAAACATCAATCAACTACAACAACAGTTTCCGCTTTAATTCTCCGTTGAACATGCCCGAGATGATGGATTCTTACACGTGGGCCAATTATATGAATGCGGCCAGTGTTAATTCCGGAAACGGTGTTTGGTTCTCTGATAGTAAGCTCGAATTAATTAAGAAAGCACAAAGCGACCCGAGTATTCCTAAAATGTATGCTAATAAAAACAACCGTTGGGAGGTTTGGGATGCAATGGATCTGCTTCCGGTAGCCAATACCGACTGGTTGAAAGAGCATTTCGGTAACAGTTTCTCGCACGAACATACTTTAAGCATTAATGGCGGTAGTGAGAATATACAATATTATTTCTCTGCCAATTATCTGGATCAAGACGGTATTCTGCGTCATGGTGATGAAAGTAAACAACGCTATGGGGTAACCGGTAAAATTAACACCAGCCTCACTAAATGGCTCAAGATGGGTTACAATATCCGGTTTACCCGTACGGACTTTGAGAATCCCTCAAACATCGGTACCGACGGAGGATTGTTTTACCATAACGTTGCTCGCTATTGGCCTATCGTGCCGGTGACCGACCCTAACGGATACTATGTTCCCGAATCATTCGTTGGGTTATTGAAAGATGGCGGTAAATACAACAACCAGCATGATGTTTTAGCACAACAATTCAGCCTGCAACTCACTCCCGTGAAAGGTTGGATTGTTAATGCTGAGTTGAATTATCGTATTATTAACGAGAATCAGCACACTGACTGGCTTACTGTCAATGCCTATGATGTGAACAAGAATCCATACGTGGCATTCAACGGAGTTTCGAGTGTAAAGGAATATTCCTATAAAAGCAATTACTTCAATCCGAATATTTTTACCGAATACAGCCGTTCTTTCAACGATCACAATGCTAAGATTATGGTCGGTTTCCAAAGCGAATGGTTGCGTGAACGCTCAGTAACCGCCCAACAAGATGGTATTCTTTCCGGGCTGCCCACACTGGATACTACCAGTGATAATGCTCGTGTAAAAGGAGGTTATAAGAGCTGGACTACAGCCGGATTTTTCGGACGCTTGAATTACGATTATAAAGGGCGTTATTTGTTTGAGGCCAATTTGCGCTACGACGGTTCGTCACGCTTTCTGCGTGCCAATCGCTGGAATTGGTTTCCTTCTTTCTCCATTGGATGGAACATTGCGCAAGAACAGTTCTGGGAAAAACTATCGGGAACTGTGAATATGCTGAAGCTGCGTGCTTCGTGGGGACAACTGGGGAACCAAAATACGGACAATTGGTATCCGTTCTATCCCACCATCGGTTACGAGGCAAAGGGTAGCGACTGGCTGGTGAACGGAGTTAAACCCAATAAATCCTGGCAACCTGCTCTTGTGTCAACCTTGCTTACATGGGAAAAGAGCCGTACATGGGAAATCGGCTTGGACTGGGGAGCATTTAACAATCGATTGACCGGATCGTTCGGTTACTTCCAGCGTAAAACATTCGACATGGTAGGACCTGCACCCGAATTACCCGATGTGCTTGGAGCCAACGCTCCTAAAGTAAACAATTTGGATATGACTTCCAAAGGTTGGGACTTGCAAATAAGCTGGAGAGATCGGATTAACGAATTGAGCTACGGCGTCACTCTTTCATTGAGCGACAACCAAGTGGTAATCGACAAATATCCCAATGAATCGAAAGCCTTGAACTTGAAATACTATAAGGGCGCGCATTTGGGAGATATCTGGGGATACACCACCATAGGCATCGCTAAGACAGACGAAGAGATGAATGCCCATTTGGCTAAGGTAGACCAAAGCGCATTGGGCAGTAATTGGGGAGCCGGCGACATTATGTATGCCGATCTGGATGGAGATAATAAGGTGAATAAAGGCGAGGATAGAGCCGGCAAGTCAGGTGACTACCGCATCATCGGCAACTCCAATCCGCGATATAATTTTGGTTTGAATATCGATGCGGCCTATAAGGGGTTTGATTTGAAACTCTTTTTCCAAGGAACATTGAAGCGTGATTACGCAATCGGACAATCTGATGCCGTATTCTGGGGAGGAAGTGTCAACAAATGGCAAGCTCTGGGATTTAAAAAACATTTAGACTATTTCCGTCCGGATGCCAATGATCCGTTGGGACAGAACCTCAACAGCTATTATCCACGTGTGGCATGGAACGGAAGCAAAAACCAGCATATACAAACCAAATATCTCCAGAATGCCGCTTACGGGCGTCTGAAGAATGTGACTTTGGGTTATACATTGCCCAAAGAGATTACGAGAAAGTTCTATGTGGAGAATCTCCGCGTGTTTGTTTCAGGCGAGAACTTGCTCACCATTACCGATTTTACGAAACTCGCTGATCCTGAATTGATCGATGCAAGCGGTTGGGGATTCGGTAAGACTTATCCGTTGTCTAAGACTATGTCGTTAGGTCTGAGTCTTACTTTTTAAGAGAAAGCCAAGATCTCTTTATTTACCTGTTATTAATTAGCAAAATCATGAAGATTATGAAAATAAAATATTTACCTTTACTATTGCTGGGTGCTTCACTCACCGCATGCAATGACTTTCTGGATAAGGAACCCGAAAGCTTGGTTACGCCTAAAGCTTACTTTGGCTCTGAGGCAGATCTTGCGGCATATGCCATCAATCTATATAATTTTACGAGCATTAATCCCGGCAGTTACGGAATCAGTGTCTTCGCTAATGACAATGGCACGGATAATCAAGCATCTGTGAACTACTCGGATCGTTGGGTGCCGGGAGAGTGGAAAGTTCCTTCTACTACTGATCCCAAGAAAAAAGAACAAGTGTGGAACTTCTTTCAAATACGTGACTGTAATTACTTCTTCGATCAGGTGTTGCCTAAGTATGAGGCCAAAAGCATAACCGGTTCCGATGCCAACATACGCCACTATATCGGCGAGATGTATATGCTGCGCGCATACGCTTACTTTGATAAGTTACAGGCCATTGGCGACTGTCCAATCATAGAAACCGCTTTGGAAGACGTGGAAGAGACACTGATAAAAGCTTCTGTTCGTCAACCTCGGCACAAAGTGGCGCGCTTTATTCTCTCAGATTTGGATAAAGCCATTGAATTCCTGGCTGTATCAGGTCCCGGCGGAAAGAACCGCATCACCAAGGCAGCGGCGCAGTTGTTCCGCTCGCGTGTGGCCCTCTACGAAGGAACGTGGCTCAAGCACCACAAAGGCACAGCTTTTGTTCCGGGAGGTAAAGGTTGGCCCGGCAATACAGCCGATTTGGAAGGGTTCAATATTGACAACGAAATAAATTACTTCCTGACGGAAGCAATGAATTCGGCTAAGATTATAGGCGACGATTTAGTAGACAAGCTGGTAGAGAATACCGATACGCCCGAAGGAATGGACGGAAAATTCAGCAGTTTGAATTCCTACTACACTATGTTCTGCGACGAAGATATGAATGGTTATAGCGAGGTGCTGATGTGGCGCGCTTATAACGAATCTCAGCAGGTGACTCACAACATCCAGATGCAATTGCAAAACAATGGAGGCGGTTCCGGATGGACACGCGGGCTGGTTAACTCGTTCCTGATGGAAAACGGATTGCCCATTTATGCTTCCGGATCAGGTTACAACCCGGAGTGGGAAAAGGAAGGTGTGGCAAAAACATTGCAGGGACGTGATTCACGTATTCGAATCTTTACAAAGAAAGACGGTGACATTGACAACTATAATGCCCATGGAACAACCAATAAAGTAGATTTTTCCTGGATTGTAAAAGGCAACAATGAGACTCGTATGGTAACGGGATTCGCCATTAAGAAAGGTAAGCACTACAACGACTACATGCAGACGTTGCACCACAAGGGAACAACCGGAAGCATCATCTTCAGAGGGACTGAGGCATTGCTGAACTATATGGAAGCTTGTTATGAAAAGAATCAGAAACTGGATGCTACAGCTGAGAAATATTGGAAGGCTTTGCGCCGCCGCGCGAAAGTCGATGAAAACTATCAGAAGACCATTGAGGCCACTAATATGAATGAAGAAGCCAAAGGCGACTTTGGGGCTTATTCTCACGGGAAACTGGTAGATGCGACACTCTACAACATCCGCCGCGAACGTCGTAATGAGTTTATTGGAGAAGGTATGCGTTGGGCCGACCTGAAGCGTTGGAGAGCATGCGACCAAGTGAAAAACTATCACATTGAAGGTATGCGCTACTGGGGAAGCATCTATGAAGGCAAACTGACCGATGAAAACGGAAGAGATTTGGTTTTGGTAGATGTAGAAGGTGGTAAAGGAAATATGTCATCTGAGAGCGTAAGCGGTGTTTACATGCGTCCGTATCAAATCAGTAAAGTGAATAACTCTGTATTCAATGGATATAACTTTACACCCGCCCATTACCTCAGCCCGTTACCTCAAAGCACTTTCCGTCAAACGGCGGGCGGTGATAAAACAGACTTGAACACATCGGTCGTTTATCAAAATCCGGGATGGCCGAAAATTAGTAATCAAGGTGCTACTGCTGTTGAGTAAATAATGTATAGACATGGGCGAAGGTTGAGGATATAGGTAAATCCCGCCCATGTCTTTGGATTTGTTGGCTATAAGAAACTGATTTGAATTTGTTTTTAATGATTGTTGCGTAAAGAAAACAATCTAAATTAGCCGATAATATTTGTTGTTTTTATTTTTTCAGAGGCTCTTTTTTAATTTCAGAGAGCCTCTGTTTTTATTCCGACAGAACCTCTGTTGGATTCAAATAAAAGCTTTGTTTCATTCTGTCAGAGCCTCTGTTTCTCCCAAATCGAGTCTCTGTTTTGCCCAAATAGAGTCTCTGTTTTGCCCAAATAGAGCCTCTGTTTCTCCCAAATAGAGCCTCTGTTTCCTCCAAATCGAACCTCTGTTTTGCCCAAACAGAGTCTCTGTTTCCTCCAAACAGAGCCTCTGTTTCACTCCAACTAAACCTCCGCTTTGCTTTCATGAAACCCGCTGCTTCGCCTCCTGCGAATTTAAGTTGTGCCCGGCGAAAAACCGGACGGCACATGAATGACGGGCGAAGAACTTTTGCCGCATCTCTTTTTTCATTACTTTTGCCGATAGAAAAACAAACGATTACGATGATGGATTTCCGTACCAAAGTTGAACTGCCTGTCCGCCTGCCCTCTGTCGGGCACAAAAAACCGATTCTCCTGATGGGATCGTGCTTTGCCGAGAACATAGGACGATTGCTGGCGGAGAGCAAATTCGATGTGGATATAAATCCTTTCGGCATTTTGTATAACCCGCTTTCTGTGGCGAAAGCCTTGCGCGATATACTGCAAGGAAGGGAATACAAGGCGGGAGATTTGTTTTTTTACAACGATCGTTGGCACAGCCCGATGCATCACGGCAGCTTTTCGGACGCTTCGCCCGACGCCGTTCTCGAACGCGTCAACGGACGCTTGCGCCGCTCGCGGGACTATTTGCGCAAGGCAGATTGGCTGATGCTGACTTGGGGGACGGCTTATGTGTACGAGGAAAAAGAAACGGGAGCGGTTGTATCCAACTGCCACAAACGCCCTGAGCGTTTGTTCCGCCGCCGGTTGCTTACGGCAGAAGAAACGGTGGAGGAGTATCTGGAGCTTATAACCATGCTTCGGGAACTCAACCCGCGTCTGAAAATACTCTTTACCGTGAGCCCGATACGCCATGCGCGCGACGGAATGCACGCCAACCAAATCAGCAAAGCGACCTTGCTTTTGGCGGCCGACCGCCTTCAGCAGCGTCTGCCCGAGCAGGTCTTTTACTTTCCCTCTTATGAGATTATGATGGACGAGCTGCGCGACTACCGTTTTTATGCGGACGATATGCTGCATCCCTCGCCTTTGGCTGTCCGTTACCTGTGGGAGTGTTTTGCCGAAACATTCTTCTCTTCCGCGACAAAGCAGATAATCGCTGCGGTGGAAGAAATCCGGCGCGACCTCGAACACCGCCCCTTCCATCCCGGTTCGGAGGCTTATCAACGCTTTTTAGGACAAATAGTGTTAAAAATAGAACGACTTAACGGAAAATACCCGTACTTAGACTTCAGAAAAGAAACAGAAACATGTCATACCCGATTGAATCCATAACCCAATGTATCGGCGCACGCCGTATCGGCTCGCGTGAGGCTGCCATCGACTGGTTGCTTACCGATAGCCGCTCGCTGAGCTTCCCCGAAGAGACTCTTTTTTTTGCCCTGACTACCAAGCGTAATACGGGCGCACGCTATATTCCCGAACTCTGCGCCCGCGGCGTAACGAATTTCGTGTTGAGCGAGGATGATTACAAGAAGCTGAAAGAGAAAAGCTCTCCGGAGCTGAACTTCTTGGTTGTTCGCGATCCTTTGAAGGCTTTGCAGAAACTGGCGGAGCTACACCGCGAGAAATTCCGGATTCCCGTAATCGGGATTACGGGCAGCAACGGCAAAACCATCGTAAAGGAATGGCTTCACCAGTTGCTGAGTCCCGACCGTTTTATCGTCCGTTCGCCGCGCAGCTACAATTCGCAGGTCGGCGTGCCGCTGTCTGTATGGCAGCTGGGCGAAGAGGCCGAACTGGGCATCTTTGAGGCGGGCATCTCCGAAATGGGAGAGATGAGCGCCTTGCAGCGAATGATTAAACCGACCATCGGCATCCTCACCAATATAGGCGGAGCGCATCAGGAAAACTTCTTTTCGCTTCAGGAGAAGTGCATGGAGAAGCTGTCGCTTTTTAAAAACTGCGATGTGATTATTTACGACGGCGACAACGAACTCATCAGCAACTGTGTGCTCAAGTCGATGCTTGGAGCGCGGGAGATCGCATGGAGCCGCACCGACATCGAGCGGCCGCTGTATATCAGTAAGGTGACGAAAGCGGAAGACCATACGACCGTTGCCTATCGTTATCTGGATATGGACAACAGTTTTCAGATACCGTTCGTTGATGACGCGTCCATTGAAAATGCGCTGAACTGTCTGGCGGCGTGCCTCTATCTGATGACACCTGCCGAACAGATCACCGAACGCATGGCGCGTCTGGAGCCGGTAGCCATGCGTCTCGAAGTGAAGGAAGGCAAAAACGCCTGTGTACTGATCAACGACAGCTATAATTCCGACTTGGTTTCGCTGGACATCGCGCTCGATTTCCTCGTGCGCCGCTCCGAGAAAAAAGGGCTGAAGCGCACGCTCATCCTGTCGGACATACTGGAAACCGGACAAAGCACGGCAACTCTTTACCGCCGGGTGGCACAACTGGTGCAGAGTCGCGGAATAGACAAACTGATAGGAGTGGGGGCGGAGATTTCTTCGTGCGAGGCCCGCTTCGAAGGCCTGTCCGAAAGGTATTTCTTCCCCAACACGGAGGCGTTGCTGGCGTCCGACCTTTTGAAACGTTTGCATTCGGAAGCCATTTTGTTGAAAGGTTCGCGAGTGTTTAACTTCGATCTGCTTTCGGAAGCGCTGGAACTGAAGGTGCACGAAACCATATTGGAAGTGAATCTCGGCGCGATGATAGCCAACCTGAACCACTACCGTTCGATGCTTCGCCGCCCGGAAACGAAGGTAGTCTGCATGGTGAAAGCCGCCGCTTACGGGGCGGGTTCGTACGAAATAGCCAAAACGTTGCAGGAACATCACGCCGATTATCTTGCGGTAGCCGTGGCGGATGAAGGTTCGGAGCTGAGGAAAGCAGGCATCACGGCTTCCATCATCATCATGAATCCGGAGACAACATCTTTCAAAACCTTGTTCGATTATAAGCTGGAGCCCGAAGTTTACAATTTCCATCTGCTCGACGCGTTGATTAAGGCGGCGGAGAAAGAAGGAATCACCAATTTCCCCATCCACGTGAAGCTGGATACGGGAATGCATCGGCTCGGGTTTACCGTCGATGAGATACCGCAGCTCGTCCGCCGCTTGAAAAACCAGAATGCGGTGATTCCCCGCTCGGTATTCTCCCATTTTGTGGGCAGCGACGACTCCCGGTTCGACGCTTTCACCCGTCGGCAGATCGAATTGTTCGAGCAGGGCGCGCAAGAATTGCAGTCGGCTTTTGCGCATAAGATACTGCGCCACATCTGCAATACGGCAGGCATCGAACGCTTTCCCGGAGCCCAGTTCGATATGGTGCGCCTCGGCATCGGACTTTACGGAGTCAATCCGATAGATAATTCGATTATTCACAACGTCAGTACGCTGAAGACGACCATTCTTCAGATAAGGGATGTGTCCGGAGAAGATACGGTGGGGTATAGCCGGATGGGACATTTGGAGCGCCCTTCGCGCATTGCCGCCATACCTATCGGCTATGCCGACGGACTGAACCGCCGTCTGGGACGCGGCAACGCCTATTGTCTGGTGAACGGCAGCAAAGCTCCGTACGTAGGCAATATATGTATGGATGTGTGTATGATCGACGTTACGGACATCGATTGCCGCGAAGGGGACAAAGCAATTATCTTCGGCGACGATTTGCCTATCACGGTGCTCTCCGACAAGCTCGAAACCATTCCGTATGAAGTGTTGACGAGCGTATCCGCAAGGGTAAAGCGGGTGTATTATCAGGATTGACGGAAAAACTCCGCAGCTCTGTGTAGGGCTCTCTGCCGAATTTATCGTATATTTGCATCAAACAAGAGGAAACTTTATAATCGATATAACTTATGACAAACTTATTGTTAGGCTTTTTGCCGAGTGGTTCCGAGTGGATCATCATCGCTCTGGTGATTCTTCTTCTCTTTGGCGGAAAAAAGATTCCCGAACTGATGCGTGGTCTGGGAAAAGGTGTGAAAAGTTTCAAGGAAGGAGTGAACGAGGCCAAGGAGGAACTGAATAAAGCGAAAGACGAGATAGATCAACCTTCGGACTCGGCTAAGTAAAGGGGACGCGATGGCGGAAATGACCTTTTGGGATCATTTGGATGAGCTGCGGCGGGTACTGTTTCGGGTAATCGGCGTGTGGACGTTGTTGGCCGTAGGCTATTTTATGGCGATGCCGTATCTGTTCGACCGCGTCATACTTGCCCCGTGCCACAACGACTTCATCTTCTACGATCTGTTGCGAGCCATCGGCGAAAGACTCGATTTGACCGATGATTTCTTTACTCAGCAGTTTCACGTGAAGCTGGTCAATATCAATCTGGCAGCCCCCTTTTTCATTCATCTCTCTACTGCGTTCTGGATGTCTGTGGTTACGGCTATGCCTTATCTCTTCTTCGAAATCTGGCATTTCGTCAGTCCGGCGCTCTATCCCAACGAGCGCAAAGGAGTCCGGAAAGCATTGCTTCTGGGCACACTGATGTTTTTTGTCGGCGTGCTCGTGGGCTATTTCATGGTCTATCCGCTGACTCTCCGCTTCCTTTCCACATACCAACTGAGCGGAGAAATCGAAAACATTCTTTCGCTCAACTCCTACATCGACAACTTCATGATGCTTATCCTGTGCATGGGACTGGCGTTCGAACTTCCGTTGGTCACATGGCTCCTGTCGTTGCTGGGGGTGGTCGACAAATCTTTTCTGCGCAAATACCGCCGCCATGCGATAGTCGTTATTGTCATCGCGGCGGCTGTCATCACGCCCACCGGCGATCCGTTCACGTTGAGCGTGGTAGCCATTCCGCTGTATTTGCTCTATGAAATGAGCGTGCTGATGATTCGCGATAAAACGAGAACCGTAGAAAGATCGGAGCCGGAAGAATGAGTCTGCACGGATTGAAAGGTGAAGCCACGGAATCGTACGGTTTGCTGACGGCTGTCTGCCGGATGGAAGACAGCAGGCTGTCGGTCGGGTACAAACAAATGCGCGACCTTCTCGAACGTATCTGCCGGGCCCGGATACGGAACGAAAGTTTGCAGATGACGGACCTTTCGGCCCGTATCAGCTTCCTTTCGGCTAAGGAGGGCCTTTCGGTGGCGGAGCAGAATCGCCTGCATACGTTCCGGCTGACGTCGAACCGGATACTGAATCGTGTGGAAGACGCCACGAGAGAGCATCTGTTGAGAGACGCGAAGACGCTGGCGTTTTTAGTCCGCCGGCTTTTTAAGGAAGAGATTCCCGGCGAACTCTACAAACTGCTTCCGCGTGCCGACGCGACTTATCACGCCGCCCCTCTTGCCTTGCGCCGTATCCGGCGGATGCGGGTATGCTTCCAATATGCCGATGAAAGGTATCTTTATGTGAATCGCCTGGATGAACTTTCCGAAGATACGCTTCGGGTATGTTATAACGTTTCCGAAGTCAACGAAGAGTTCGCCGCGACGTGCCGGTTGCTGTGGAGCCATGCCCAATTGAACCTGCTCGACGTGGCCGTCGATGAGGCAGGCGTACTCACTCCGTCGTTTATCGTGCTCGAACCGGACTATCTTATCGACATCAGTTCGCTGGCGGAGTGTTTCCGGGAATACGGGCATCATCCTGCCAACTACTTTCTTTCGCGGCTGCAACCGGTTGAAAATGCGAGGCCTTTGCTGTTGGGAAATATAGCCAACCTGTTTCTGGACGAATGGATACACGCCGAAGGAGAGGAAGTGGACTATCGTGCCTGCATGCAGAAAGCGTTCCGCCGTTATCCCATCGAACTGGCGGCTTGTACCGACCTGTACGACCGGGAGAAGGAACGCCGGTTTTTCGATGATTGCAAGATGCACTTCGAGCATATCCGCGACACCGTTTGCCATACGTTTCATGCTCCGGGATATGAGCTGGACAAGAAAGACGCCGTGCTCGAACCCTCTTACATATGCGAACCGCTGGGGTTGCAGGGGCGTCTCGACTATATGCAGCGCGATATGTCTTCTTTCATCGAAATGAAGTCGGGCAAGGCGGATGAATATTCGATTCGAGGCAAAGTGGAACCGAAAGAAAACAATAAGGTGCAGATGTTGCTTTATCAGGCGGTGCTGGAATATTCTATGGGAATGGATCACCGCAAGGTGAAAGCGTATCTTTTTTATACGCGATACCCTCTGCTTTATCCCGCGCGTCCTTCGTGGAAGATGGTTCGCCGTGCCATCGATCTGCGCAACCGCATCGTTGCCGACGAGCACGGAGTGCAGTTGCGGAACAGCACCGGATATACGGCGCGAAAGCTGGCGGAGATCGATCCCTCCACCTTGAACGAGAAAAGGCTGTCGGGGCATTTCTGGGAGAACTATCTCCGCCCTTCCATAGAGGCTTTTCCGTCGAAATTGCAGAAACTCTCGCCTCTGGAGCAAGACTATTTCTACGCGTTGTACAACTTCATCACGAAGGAACTGTATACTTCCAAGTCGGGCGACGCCGACTACGAGGGGCGTACGGGGGCGGCTGCGCTATGGCTTTCCACACTGGCGGAAAAATGCGAGTCGGGAGAGATTATGTATGATTTGAAGATTACGGAGAATCGTGCGGCGGACGAGCATAAAGCGGGATTGACGCTTTGCCGGAGCGGAAACGGATACGAAACGGCTCTTCCCAACTTCCGCCAAGGCGATGCTATCGTCTTGTACGAACGGAATTCCGATGCGGACAATGTAACGAACAAGATGATTTTCAAAGGGAATATCGAGTCGCTTTCGGAAGAAACCGTTCGCGTCCGCCTCCGCTCCACGCAGCAAAACCCGTCGGTGTTGCCCGCCGGCAGTTCGTACGCCATAGAGCACGACACGATGGATACCTCTTTCCGGATGATGTATCAGGGACTTTATGCTTTTTTGTGCGCGACTCAGGATCGGAGAGACTTACTGCTGGCGCAACGCCCGCCACGGTTCGACGAGACTCCGGACGGACAGATTGCGGAAGCCGCCGATGATTTTTCGCGCATCGCCCTGAAAGCGAAAGCCGCGCAGGACTACTTCCTGCTCGTCGGCCCTCCGGGAACGGGAAAGACTTCGTGCGCTTTGAAGAAAATGGTGGAGACTTTTTATGGGGAGGGAGATACGCAGATCCTGTTGCTGTCGTATACAAACCGTGCGGTGGATGAAATATGCAAGGCAGTGGCTTCCATTGCTCCGGAGGTCGACTTTATCCGTGTGGGGAGCGAGCTTTCTTGTGAGGAAGCTTACCGAGAGCATCTGAGCGAAAACAAACTTTCTTCTTGCAACCGGCGGGCGGAAGTGTACGAACGTATTCGCAATTGCCGTGTCATTGTGGGGACGGTGGCAGCCATTTCGGGCAAACCGGAATTGTTCCGGTTGAAACGTTTCGATGTGGCGATCGTCGATGAAGCCACGCAGATTCTGGAACCCCAGCTTCTGGGCATTCTCTCCGCGCGTGCCGCAGATGGGAGCGACGCGGTGGGGAAGTTCGTCCTGATAGGCGACCACAAACAGTTGCCCGCGGTCGTCCTTCAAAGTCCCGGGCAGTCGGAGGTTTCTGAAGCTTCGTTGCGCTCCATCGGACTGGCGAACCTGAAAGATTCCCTGTTCGAACGCCTTTACCGGACAACGCGCGACATCCCCCGCTCTTACGACATGCTTTGCCGCCAAGGGCGCATGCATCCCGAAGTCGCCCTCTTTGCCAATCGCTTTTTTTACGGCGGACGCCTGCAACCTGTGGGGCTTCCTCATCAGGCGGAACCTGCGGAAGAGAGGGTTCGCTTGGCTTTTTATCCTTCCATACCCGAAGAACCCGGAATGCCGGCAAAGGTGAACCGTTCGGAAGCCCGTATGGTTGCCCGACTGGCTGCCCGTATTTACAACGAGTATCGGGAGAGTTTCGACGAAACCCGTACATTGGGGGTGATTACTCCTTATCGCAGTCAGATTGCGCTGATTAAGAAAGAGATAAGAACGTTGGCGATTCCTGCGCTCGACGGCATTCTGGTGGATACGGTAGAGCGTTTTCAGGGGAGCGAACGCGATGTGATCATTTATTCGTTCTGTGTCAATTTTCCCTACCAGTTGAGGCTTTTGTCGAATCTTACGGAGGAAGAAGGAGTCCCGATCGACCGGAAGCTGAATGTCGCTTTGACGCGCGCCAGAAAGCAAATGTTTATTATCGGCGTTCCCGAGCTTCTCGAGCATAACCCTTTATATAAGAGCTTGCTGGATTTCATAGAGACGGATTAGTCTGCGCTTGCTTTTTTGCAATCATTCGCTTTTACTCCTCAACTTTATGTGATTTGTTAACATCTGCTTGTCGTGCAAACGGCTATATTTGCAAAGCGTTTTTCATAGAGATTTAGATTTAAGGTTTGTGGATCGGGGAGGTTGCGAGGCTTCCCCGATTCTTTTCACACTCCTGTCGGATGTATTGTCTCTTACTTCCTGCCGTGTTCCCGATGCGGAGCCATAGGGAGATGCCGCCCGGTGAACGGGTGAGATATCGGTTTCGGGGGAAAAACATGAAAAACAAGAACCCCCATACCTTAAAAACAAGAAACCCCATAGCTTCCGTTGAAGAGGAAGTATGAGGTTTCCCGAGAATTTTATTTTTCCGGCTTTTAAAGCTTGCGAACGATTAACGCATTTCCGTATATTTGATTTTGTCCATGTCGCTGTAGTCGAGGTTTTCGCCCGCCATGCCCCAGATGAACATATAATTGCTCGTACCGGCTGCTGCATGGATCGACCATTCCGGCGACATAATCGCCTGTTCGTTCTGCATCCATACCAAGCGTTGTTCTTTCGGTTCGCCCATCAGGTGGCAAATAGCGTTTCCTTCGGGTACGTTGAAATAGAAATACGCTTCGATGCGGCGGCTGTGGGTATGTGCCGGCATCGTATTCCACACACTTCCCGGTTTCAGTTCCGTCAATCCCATCTGCAATTGGCACGGACCTTCCTGAAGAACGTTCTTTACGATCAGCTGGTTGATGACACGGTCGTTGCTTTCTTCCATCTTTCCTGCAGCCATCGAATTGGCTTTCAGCGAACCCTTGCGGCCGTCGAGGGTAATCAGTTGCGTTTTGTATTCCTTGTGAGCCGGAGCCGAGTTGATATAAAACTTAGCCGGCTTGCTCGAATCCTTGCTTTTGAAAGTGACTTTCTCGTTACCCCTGCCTACATACAAGGCTTCCTTGAAGTTCAACGTATATTCTTTGCCGTCTACGGTCACAACGCCTTGTCCGCCGACGTTGATCACGCCCAGTTCGCGGGCGAACAGGAAGTAAGGCGCTTTCAGCGGATCGATTGTTTCCAGCGCCAGCTCTTTGCTTACGGGTACGGCCCCGCCGAAGATGAAGCGATCGTACATGGAATAGGTAACGTTGATTTCGTCGGCCACCATTACTTTCTCCATCAGGAAGCTGCTACGCAGGCGGTTTGTGTCATACGTCTTCACGTCTTGCGGGTTGCAAGCCACCTGCATCTTGTAATTCACCTGAGCCGAAGCGGATATGCCCGCCAGGCCCAACATCATTGCAATTGCTAATTTTTTCATATTTCGAATCTTTTAAATGTATTGAATCCGTTTATTGTGTATAACTTGTTTATTCATTCGCTTGTTCGCTCACCGGCATTTTTTCTTGTTTCCTTATCCGTGTACGATTGTAGATAGCCATTCCGAGAGCCAATGCCACAAGCAGCACAGGACCGATAATCTTTATGGTGTACGTCAGGTGGAAGATAGCCCAACAGAGCAGGCTGGAAGCAAAATCGAGAGCTCCGCCCTGAAATCCTTCGGGAATATTTACGGTAGGGTCGCCGGTAAGCGCGTACACGTCTTTGGCAGCTGCCGTGAAGAAGCCCGCCAATCCGGTCACGAAATACAGTCCGACAATCAAAGCTACCAGTCCGATGATGAACGATTTCACCACATTCCCTTTGGTGATGGGCAAAATGAGCGGAAACAGATAGAACATTCCTGCCAGGGAAGCCAGCGGCAAAAACTGATTGCCCGGAAGAACGACAGCCAATAAGATGGTAACCGGAATGAGAAGCAGCGAAACAACCAGTGTTGTCGGGTGTCCGATAACCAATGCGGGGCTCATGCCGATGTTCAGGCCTGCGCTGTTTTTGTATTTCTTGGCGATGAGTTCGCGAGTCGCGTCGGAAATAGGTTTCAATCCTTCGATAAACAGGCTGGTAATGCGAGGGATCAACTCCATTACCGCTCCCATCTTGATGCCCAGTCCTAAAATCGAGGGAATATTGTCGACAACTTCTTGCCAGGTACTGCATCCCAGCGCGCCGATACCGCATCCGATCACTACGCCCAAAAACAAAGGATCGCCCAGCAGACCGAATTTTCTTTTCATTCCTTCCGAATCTATATTCAGTTTGTCGAATCCGGGTACTTTATCCAAGACCTTGTTGATGACAACAGCGAAAGGAACAAAACCTTGGCAGAAAGGTTGCGGAATGGAGATGCCGTCCATCTTGTCATAGAACTTTTGGAATGAAGGAGCGGTCAGGTCGGCCATTACCAACGTGATGATGTAACAGATAATGGCTGCGAAGAATCCCCACAGGATACTGCCCGACGCAAAATAAACGATGGCGCCGATGAATGCGAAATGCCAGTAGTTCCAGAGGTCGATATTGACGGTACGGGTGGTTTTTGTGAGCAACATGAGCAAATTGACTCCGAGGCATACCGGAATGATGAGGGCGCCTACGGAGGTGTTATAGGCTACTGCTGCGGCAGAAGGCCATCCCATGTCGAAAATACCCAATTCCAGACCGTAAATCTTTACCATTTTACTCAGTGCCGGACCGAGGCTGCTTGTCAACAATGCGGTGATAACCGACAAACCGACAAAACCGACTCCCACAAGCAGGCCGCTTTTGAATGCTTTGGCAAATCTGATACGGATGCACACTCCCAAAATTGTGAAGATAACCGGCATCATTACTGCCGCACCCAGACCGATAATGTACTTAAAGACTGATTCCATTCTGTTCTATTTTTTCTATGTTTTTAATGATGAAATACTATTTCCCTCCGAAGAGGCAACGAACGCAAAACGTGTCAAAAATACGACCTTTTCCGCTTTATTGCAAGGCGAAACAACTAATTTATCGGCTTAGGCGTTAAAAATGGACGTTTTTTGCGTTTACGTGCACAAAATTACTCGTTTTCGTGCACGAAAAAGGTAAATCGGCTTCGTAAACCGTATATGTCTTTACTGTCCGGATACGATTCTTCACTCCCTTAGCATACGAAACGTTGGTTTCCTTTCTTAAAAAAAGGCGATGAAAAAAGCTGTTTCGTTTTGTTATTTTCGTTTGGGGGAATGGTGTATTGTGTTGATTTTTTGTATCGGTTTTCCTGTTCTTTTCTTCGGATTCTCTTTGGTTCTTTTCGATAAGTTCTGTTCAGACGGGTTTTATCAAGGATGAACAGCGACAATCGTATTTTACCGGGCAAGTACGGTAAAATACCGTTTCGATGATATCGGATAGTTGCCGGTCCGGCGGGAGAAGCACTCGTCGGTTGTTCCGGAACACAGTGAAACGTTTGGGATACACAGCGGGCTTTGAAATCAAAAATCAGCATGTTTGATTTCAAAGCCCCCCGCCTTTTTTT
>OHBE01000418.1_pt1 | contig 49081 bp, 49 predicted proteins | sample 1577231 | NCBI WGS metagenome assembly OHBE01 (sample SAMEA3541506, study PRJEB24748) | human gut metagenome | biome: human gut; feature: human-associated habitat; material: faeces | place: China | collected 2012 | reverse complement strand
TTGATTCATTGCTATATCCTGCTTCTCTGCCATATTCTTATATTTAAGGGGCATCCGCTTTAAAAACATGATACCCTAATTTAACATTTTAATAATTAACTCGTTTTTGTTTAAATAAATTCCCGAATTAACGGCATCGGGAAAGCCGAAAAAAGAACAAGTTTCCTTGTTATAGAACAGTGTCTTCGGAAGATTCCTCGACCACTTTCACAAAACCACCGGACACCAGGTCGGCAAGGTCAAAAGACATGCCCATACCGCTGTCACGGATGCACAAGTAAAGCACATCCTTGTCGGTGTAATACTTGCCGTTAAATAACTCCATCCCCTGCTTCCACGCTATCGGGTCTTCCTTTGTGCCGGAGGCTTCAATCGGGACAACCTTGTAGAGAGATTCTGTTCCTATACCCGGTACCCACTGGCTGGCAAATTCATGCTCTTGAATTACCTCATACAAAGTGTCTTCGTAGGAGAACATGAATCCGATTGGCTCAGTCTTGCCAATTAATTCATCCCACTTGGGGAAATACTCCTTATGCTTAAGGCTCTCCTCAACCGTCAGACCTGCGGTGTTGATGTTCTCCTTAATAATCTCATGTAACGTGTCCACCTTGTCCAGATACTCATCCGACAAGTCGGACGGGTCCAATATCGTCCCGGCATTGAGCATGCGTTCCTTCTCGGCTTCAGATACCTGGCGATATTTGGAAGCCTCCGAAGAGTCGCTGATATACGCGGTATTCCCGAACACCCTTTCATCTATGGGCACATCCTCACTTTGTGTAAGGTAGTGCCCTCCGTCTGCCTGCAAAATCATTGTTGTTCCTCCTTTCTTGTTTCATTATTATTCAGTTCTTTTATATTCTTGTCTATGGACATTGACAAGGAGATGTTTCCGTAATTGTCCGCAACGAATTTAATCAGAGCTATTTCCTCGTCAGAGAACTCCGTCTCTCCATTGCTTTGGAACACCTTCATCATAAGCGCATATCCACGCGCCCTATTGAGGTTCTGCATGATTGTATCGGCAAAATCCTCCCGAATGTCCCTTGTTATGCAGTTCTGCATAGTCACATTCGTGTAAATCTCAAATCTTTCAAAATTGATTGTTTTCATATTAGTTTCAATTTGTATATCCGTAAACCCAATCTCTATTGTGTGCATCATATATGTAGATGTGCCACCGGTTAGAAGCGAAACTTCCTCCACTGCCGGTTATGGTATCTCCTGATGCAGCCGTTACATTCACCCTTTTCTCGTTTCCTGAACACAACCATATCTCCTGACCGTCCTCGCATCCTGCCGGAAGAGTAACCGTTATTTCAGCGGTATTCACCAGCCTCACGATACTGTCCATATTGGTCAATGTCGTGGAAGTAGAAACCCTTCTGAATCTTCTACGGAATCCGGTAATATGCCCTTTGGGAATATAGAGCGCGCTATTGCCATGAACGTTGCTGTCATCATAGGTTGTAGCTCCTGCTATTGAGATGTACAGCCCTGCCTTGTTATAGGTATAGGATGATGTGCCGGTATCTTCAAAACGTCCCAACACCTGCATATTGGAAGTTGCAGGCATACAGTTCAGCCCGATGCCCACCCATTTGTTAGTGGCACTGAAACCCAAGAACGCAGAGCTGGAACCATCCGCATGCAAGAAAAACTTGGAATTGGAATAAGAGTTGTTTCCGGCACCGCCATCGTATGCGCCATCTGTACTTGAAATGCTGGTACCGGAAATTTTGAAACCTGCAATAGTACCGCTTATAGCATTGATAGTCCCAGTCAGCTCCACATCCGTACCTATCATTTTGCCACTTTCCAATACCCGGAACGGAGCGTTGTCCGGTGTCGCGGAACCAGCCCAGATACGCACCTTGCTGCCAGCAATGGAACCGGACAGCCCGGCCGTTACCGTACCGTCATCCTTCTTGATAAGCAGCTGGTTGCCCTGCATGAAGTCAATACTTGCATCTTTGGCTATGATGAGCGACGTAAAGATGTACGACGCGGTCATAGAGAACACTTCCCAATAGGAAGACCCTCCTGATGTGCCAGGAGCATTTGACTCGCTACTTGTATGCGTATTCTTACATTTATATGCTTCCCATCCGGTCGGCGATTGGGAATCTTTAACAAGAGCAACGTCCAGATAACGGGTACCGCTCGTCAATGACTCGTCATTACGGTATTGGACACTGAACTTGCTCCATTCTGAATGTCTTATGATGCAGCCTTGTATACCCTGCTTACCATCAGCTCCAGGTTTCCCGTCAACTCCAGGCTTGCCATCAGCTCCAGGTTTTCCATCTTCTCCCTTTGAAGCCAGCAGGTCATACTCCGCGGAATTCATCTCGCCGGAAAGTATGTACCCGTATGTCTTTCCACCGTCTTGGGTCTGCTTGATTCGCTGACCGGAACTTGTTGTAACAGTCCACAGTGGTGGATTGGTGGTCTCCTTCTTGGCTATGTATGATGAGCCTCCCATAGTGACAACTCCTTGCTTGGGCACGATAAGCCCGGTATGCCATCTGCCCATAGAGGTTATGCTATCACCCTTATCACCTTTGATTTTAATTGGCGTGCCCCATGTCCCATCACTTGCGGATGAAGCAACCTTCTGCGACATCCATATAGCTCCACTTGTAGCATTCGTATGCCAGCCTCCGGTAGTACCGTTTCCCGTAGGAACAGAAGGCTGGGAAGTGCTGTCATTGTAAGTTATGAACACGCTCAATCCGTTCGAGCCGGCTGCACCGTCAGCACCGTCCGAGCCGTCAACGACCATCAACGACCATGCTGTCCCGTTCCATATGTATACACGACCGTTATTGGTGTCCCTATATGCCCAGTTGATTTGAGGATTGGAAGGTGGAGACTGCAGGTCGCCTTTCCATACGATGCTCAGTCCGTCCTTTCCGTTCTTTCCGTCAATTCCGTCAATGGTCATTTGATACCACTGGCCGTCTTGATATACATACGACTTCTTGTCGGTCGTATTCTTGTACGCCCAACCGTTCTGAGGAGAGGAAGGGGCAGACGAGAAATCACCTTTCCATACAATACTCGTACCAGCCACACCTTCTGCGCCATCAATGCCATCAAATCCATATTTAGCCCAGAGAGCAGGTGTGCTGAAGTTACTCCATATGCCGTTTCTCTTCTTCCTCTCGCTTATCCATTCAAAAGGCAGGGATTCGGAAACGCCAATAGGATCATCATGCCAGCCGGAAGGGATATAATCGTCCGTCTGTGAGGTCGCTGGGGTGGAGGGGCGGTTTTCCTCCGTGGTATGGATAAACACTCTTTCGTAATCGGTACCGTCGCTTCCGTCCTTTCCGCTCTGGACAAGCAGGTCGTATTCCTCCGTATTTGATTCACCGGACAGTATGTACCCGTATGTCTTGCCTCCGTCCTGCGTCTGGGTGATGCGCCTGCCGTCATTTGTCGTGGTAGTCCATAACGGTGGGTTGGCGGTCTCCTTCTTCGCGCAGAAGGTGCTTCCTCCCATCGTGACGATTCCCAGTTTGGGCACGATAAGCCCCGTATACCATCTGCCGAGCGAAGACACGCTCTGTCCGTCTTCCCCCTTAAATTTTGACCATGTATAGTCAGAAGGATTGTTACTTTCTGTAGCAGTCTCCTTGTTGACGGCTATACCGATATATTTAGTCGTGTCTTTAGGCTGTTGGTACATGCCCGTTCCGTCCGCATTGTCCGAATAGGCAACCCATGTGTAATAAGTCTTTCCGTCGGCACCGGTAGCACCCGGTATACCGTCTTCTCCCTTTATATCGCTCCATGTATAGTCGGAGGGATTGTTACTTTCCGTAGCGGTCTCCTTGTTGTAGGCGAAACCTATATACGCTTTTCCGGTAGGATTGTTGCTTATACCACCACCTTGCGCGTTGTCGGCATATTTTATCCAGGTGTATAGAGTTTTCCCGTCAGCTCCGGCAGGACCGGGAACACCTTGAGGGCCTTGGGCACCGTCCTTACCGTCCACCACAAGAGGTATCGTCTCCACGTCCACTACTGTACCGTCCACGTAGAATATGAACTTGATGCTCTTCTGGAAGCTTGATACCGGTACTCCGGCATTGTTCCCGATTGAGACTTCCGCTCCACCGTCAAGGGAGTATTTAAGTTCGCCCGTCCCGGTCTCGGCCGTGCCTCCGGAAACCGAAGACTTCAACCGTGTACACGATACGGAAGTTACATTGAGATTACCATTGGCATCCTTTATCACGGCAGACACGCTCGGGACAAGCCGGTACAGAACGGCATCGGCGCCACCCTTGACACCTGCCAGGGTAAACGTGAGCTGCCCGGTGTAGGTTTTGCCATTGTAGGTGGCGGTCAACGCGACGGGTATCGGGTTCCTGCCGTCCAGAGCCACGCCCTGCTTGACACTGAAAGTTATCTCTCCGGTGGAAACGTCGTGCGTCTCGGTGACGTTGGCAGGGAGCGTGCATGTTATGCCGGTAAGGGGCATCTTCTTGCTGCCGTAGCTCATCCAGGCAACCGTGCTTATCGATGTATCCTGGTACACCTTACCGTCATTGGTAAGGGTGACGTTGTCCATCTGGTTGGTGAGGTCTGCGAACACTGCCGATTCGCCCGGGTCGCCCTTCTCTACTTGAAGTAACCAATCCGGATTTCCTTTGGCAGGCTCTGAATTGGTGCCGTCCTCATTCACACATAACCAGATGCTTCCATTGTGAGATACGCGGTCGTAAAAGTCGTATTTTGTGCCGGATACCCATGCACCACGGTCATTGGCCCTATATATCGGGGTACCGTCAGGCTTTACCTCCTTTATACGCCCAGTAAAGTATACACTGTTCAGATACATCGAGTATCCGACCATATCCAATCCGTGTATGCTCATATTGGAGAGGTCCCCGTACTGCATCGCAATGTTCGCGGACGAAATCTCCCACGTGTTCTGTTTCCACAGCATACGGGTGTAAGTGCGTGTTGTATATTGCGAGGTCTGACGGGATTCGTCCGTAAACGAGCCGTAGGAAACAAAATGCATGGCCGCTGACGGATGAAACGTGAGTTTCCATCTGTCACTGACCGGACGCAGCTGATAGCGGAACTGCTTGTTGTCACTGCCCGTTATCTCTGTTATGGTGAAGTAACAAGTGTAGAAACCTGCGAACATGAAGTTACCGCGGCTGTCGTCACTGTCAGATGAAGCATTGTCCGATGGATTCTCACTGTGGAAGATACCCATGCATATATCACCGACAGCGATAGCGCCGTATTCACCCTCTTCCAGTTTCAAGTATCCGGTACCGGTCATCAGCGGATTACCCTCCGAGTCCTTGTCCGGTTCCACGCTCTCAAATATACCAGCACCGGGAGCATTCCACTTGTCACCGAGTTCTATCTTCACACGGTTGAACCGCAACTCCGGCACTTCAAGGAAACGGCGTATAATAAGGGATTCAACCTCACCGTTGGCAAACTTGTCGAAAAATCCACCACTTCCAGTTACAATGCCAGGGACAAAGCTCTCGCCAATCTGAATTCCCTTCTCCGCGGTTAGCTTGTCGCCAACTTCCAGCTTGAAGGGGGTGCGGTCGTTGGTATCCTTGCGGATGAAAAGCTTTTTCAACTCTTCTGAATTTACCCCTCCAATGGGTACAACCCTTCCACCGTCCGTTACCATAAATAAAGTAGGAGCCCCATCCGCATCACATATATACAGTTCACCAGGATTAAGCCCATCAAGAGCGCCTGCATAAGATGCAACAGACGGTGCTTTTGCAGACCCGTCTTCATTCAGGTCATTGCCATGCCATAATATCTTATTTACCCTCTTCCTTGTCATACCTCTACTGTAGTTACGTTAACAAAAGCAGATTTGGAATCTTGGTACTGAAGCATCTGACCGTCAGTGGGATTTTCAATGAAGAATCCGACAACAGAAGATGAAGACGCAGTTTCCGGAGCTCCCCCTACTCCTGCAATATCATTTTCCTGCAATTCCAGTGTCATGTTTATCTGAAATAGCTGGCTATCTTCCATAATTTGTGACAATTCGGGGACAGAATCTTCGGAACGGACATATTTGGCTCCATCAATTTTAACCATAGAAAGGCAGAGTATCCGGTTGAGATGCTTTCCAAACCAATAAGGGACTCCCACGGAGTTTCCTACCGTCAGTATAAAGCTGTCATAAGGAATGGAATACAACTCCTCTATCTCTTGCATTTGATTACGGTATTGCTCATTTTCGACATGGGCATTGTATCCGTTGGGCTTAAAGCCGGCCTCTACTCTAAATTCAAATACTTGTTGCTGGTCATCAATCCAAAATATATTGTCAAATGCAGAATTATTGTCCTTATGGGAATAGCGTATCAAAGTTGTTTCCTCAAGAAGAGAATCAGAAGAGCATACGATAAACGGCTCCGATGTGGTTCCATTTATCGTAACAGAATAGACAGAATCTTCAAGACTAGTAATTACGGCATAGTGCATTGTTACAGAATCGTTATGCTCGTAAATGGAAAGAACTATTTCAGAAGAAGTGCTTTTAGAAAGGTTGTTGAGATTTGCAGACACGGATTCAGAACCGGTAGAAAATACCTGAATATGAATCTTGTCAGAAGAATGGAATTTCTGGATGTAATCAATATCAATCCCAAATTTGTCCTTTATAGGATTAAAGAACAGAGGGCATACGTCTCCTATCTTCACCATGTCTTTTCGTCCTTTAATGAGTGGCAAGCAACATCACTTGCGGTATGCAAATATATATATTATTTAGAACTATTCCAAATAACAAACGAAAATAAAATGAATGAGGTTTTTTCAGAGATTATCCTTGCATGATTATAACAAATATGTTATATTTGCATCGTAAACAAATGCTCTTTGAAATGAAAACAACAGAGTTCTTGAAAAAAGCCGTAAAGATAGGCTGCTATTTTGTAAGCCACGGCAAAGAACACGATGTATGGTACAGCCCAAAGACTGGCAAATACTTCCGTGTGGGCAGGCATGGCTCTCAAGAGATAAAAGGCGGCACTCTGAACAGCATGATGAAAGATGCGGGTCTTAAATGACCCGCACATTTGTTTACCCTAAACTTATTTAATCATTAGCGATATGAAAGTAACGGCGGTAATTGAAATGTGGGATGACAAGACAATAAGTGTTTATGTCCCCGAATTTGACGGTTTCAGCTTGAATGGTCAAGGCAGAAGCGTTGATGAAGCGAAGCGTTCACTACATGAATGTATTGATGATTACATTGCCATGTTTAAAGAGCAGGGCAATGAAGTACCGGAGACATTGAAGAATATAGAGTTCGAGTATAAATATGATATAGCTTCATTCTTTGATAATTTCAAGTTTATAAGCGTATCTACTTTTGCAAAGTATGCAGGTGTCAACCCTTCTTTGATGCGCCAGTACAAGCAACGCATAGCCTTTGCTTCCGAAGCCCAGAAAGCAAGAATAGAGGAAGCCATACATAGGGCAGGAAGGGAAATGTTGGCGGTGCAACTTTAAATTCGGCATTTGTTTACGCAAGCCTCTTAGGAGGCAATATGAAGGCGGTGGAATTTAGTGTTCACCGCTTTTTCTATAAGGTGCAATTCAGATAGTTGAAAACATGAACATAAAAATAAGAGGGCTTTCGCAGCCCTCTTGATGTAATCAATATACAACGGGGTTTATTCAAATATTTTTGAGTCTATTCTTTTAATGCACATAAAACAGTCTCTATCACTTAAATAATAATCACATTTTCTACAAAATTCACTTTCCGTAATTTGTCCTTCCCCAAAGCTTTTTATAGCAGAAGAAGGTGCAATTATAAGAATAGCACTACCTTTTTCACTTTTGTATTTTTCTCCAAAGTCTTTATCACAGTATGATACCACTAAGCCAATATAGGGAATTCTATTATCTATAATATCTGCTATTTTAAGATATAAAGGATTAGCAGCATTCTCAATAATATGTTTTGCTTGTTTGTTTTTATCCATCATTCTATTGTTAAAAATTGAAAGATAGACAAAAGAGTCAAAAATAAGAACTTTACTTGTATTATATCTGAAAATATCAGGAATGCATGAAGAGTTAATATATCCAATTTTATCTCTGGAAGTCCTACTCATACTTAGAAATAAGTTTGAAATATATTCTTTATTATTGTTAATAAAAATATCTACTTTTTTGGTTGTATCCACCTCATTTACAAAAGAATTATTAGCCTCTTGAACGCTCTGTATGGATGATAACTCAGCCTCACTTTTACTTAAGCTAAGCATTAACTTTATTTGATAAATATCCTTCTCATTAAAATATTTATTTTGCCCATAAGCAAAAAATGGAGTTATAAATAATATTAGTAACAACTTTTTCATAACGATATATATTTTAAGTTTCATTTGCAAAGTAACACTAAACAACCAGTTTTAACAATATATCCAAGGAAAATCTTCGTAATTTATACGCTGTCTAAATAATTAATCCACCTTGATATTAATGTTCTTGCCACAATGAGGGCAAGTGAGAGAAAGACCGTCTTTCTTTGGTTTCTCAAATAGTTCAGTAACCGGGCAGCCTATTGCATCCGCTATTCTCAAAAGAATTTCCGTAGATGGGTTGCCATTGATATGAGTGCTTAATGTAACCCGTGATATTCCCATTTTGTCAGCCACTTCATTAACGGATGTATTGTTACGCTTTATAGCCTCTTTAATTATTAATCTATCTATCATAACTATAAGTATTAAGTTTATTGCAAAATTACACAGAATAATAATATGTAAAACGATTGGCTTACTAAATGATGTTAATTTTAAAACGATAATAATTTATTTGTTTGTTTGTGTAAAACGATTGGCTTACATTTGCATCATCAAAGTTGAACCAATAAACAAAAAAGGCATGAAAGTAAGCAAATATAATAAATCGGATATTATGAAAGCCGCTCATAACATGTACAGAACGGGTAACTATAAAACCTTTGGTGATGCTCTCCGTAGAAGTTGGAAAGTCGCAAAGTTCCGTGTTGAAATTGAAGCACGCAGAACTGACACATTAATGTATATGGAAAATAAGAAAAAAGAGGAAACTCAAAAAGCAGCTTGGATTGCAAGAATGGAAGCCGAGAGACCAGAAAGATTTAAAAGAATGAAAAGTCTTAAAGTTGAAGAGGAATGCCGTTCTTATGGATATGGTTTAGGGAATCATTATTCAATTTTTAGTGGATGGGGGAACTATTGTGGTGACTAATTATCAGTAAATATGACTGTCTGATAATTAATCAATTACAATGCCTTTTTTCTGCAACGTTGTTAATAAACATTGTTAATCAACAACATTATTATTTTGTTGATATTCAAGAATTTAAGTTGCATATATAAAAGTCATTTTGTAAGTTTGCACGTACAAGACAACGCTGTTAGTCATTCTTTGTGGTTGCCGAATGACTGAAATAAAGATATTACTGGGCATTCCCCTTGAAGCTGGCAGCCACATTAAGCTTCATCGGGATTTGCCCTTTCTCTTTATTATTATGTCAAGCGTGACTATTATATTAAGGAGGGTTCAGCAGGCGCGAGTAATGGCGTAACGGGGTTCGATTCCCTACCTGCTACAAGTCAGTCAAAGTAAATCCCCGAAAGCGGAAGTGACTGAGCCGCCAACGGGGAAAACATTAACTTTATATTGCAAAGATATGAAAACAAATCAAGAAATGGTGCGATACATTGATAATTTTTCAGTGATACAGCGCACGAGTGATGGATATTTTGACGGTAGCGAGTTGCTTCGTCAATGGAATGGAGTGGAAGGAAACCAGAGAAGGCAGATGAGTAAATTCTTAGATATGGAGGAAACTAAGCAATTTATAAAAGCCCTTGCAGCCGATGAAAGCCATAGAGCAAAAATGCTCATTGGTGAAAATCAGCTACTTATAAGGATAAAGGGTAGAAGCACCAAACAAGGAAGAAATCCTGACAAAGTCTGGATGAATCCACTTCTCTTTATTAAGTTTGCCATGTGGATAAATCCAACATTTGAAGTTAAAGTTTTGCGGTTTGTCTATGATGAAATGATACGTTACCGCAATGAAGCAGGAAACGCATACCTTGAACTTGGAGCTGCCGTTCAAAAGATTGTTCCGAAAGACTTCATGCCTAAAGCAATGAAAAAAGTCGGGGAAGCATTGAACTGGGTCGTATTCAACCAGCATGAGAAGATGCTTCGTAATAAACAAGGTGACGAAAGCAAGCAACGTGATTTGTGGCAACTTGAAAAGAAAGTAGCCGACCTTATTAATGAGGGTTTTATCACAAACTTTGATAATCTGATAGCATATCTTAGAAAGCAATATTCTAAAAGGAATTATCCTGCTGTATTTCTTGCATCGTAGAAATAGCAATATAACCATATAGCATATTAACATGTGCGGCATTAATAGTGTCGCACCTTAACCTGCGTTAATTTGTAACGTTGTCAATAAACCTAACATTATTCAATCATGAACGAAAATATACAAGAACTGTACTCCTATTTAAGCAGTGTTTTGGACGCATACAATATCCTTAGCCGTAGGGTAGATGAGCTTCAAGAAGAAGTGAAGGAACTGAAAGGGAATCCGGACAATAAAAAGGTTGGAAAGCCCAAGTCTTCGCGTGTTATTGACACAAAGTATTCCCACATGAGCATATTATATTGCAACAATAAATAACATGCCAACGCCCCGTCTGTTTCACCATAGACGGGGCGTTTCATATGGGACTCGCCTTGAAATATAAAATCATTAATGCCAAGTGGGGAAAGTCACTCTACACTTTTAACTATTAGCGAGTATTTAACCGCCTCGGATTTCCCGCAATTATAGCTCGAGCTCTTTATATACCCCTTGTATGTCCTTCCGTTCTTTTGGAGGGCCATGTATCCGGTCAGGTCTTCGGGAACGTCCAAATCACTTGTCTTGACAGACAATTCCCCCACAGTGAAGTATCTCTCCGGAATTTCAATGTCATCAGTTCCTTTCATGCCCTCTATCACCACATCACTATTTCCCTCAGAAGAAGCGAAATCAAGCAATGAGGAAAAAGAGCCTATGAACTTTCTGTTCGCCTCTATCATGTACTTTTGCGCGTACATCACATTGAACATGGTTTCAGAGGATATTACCCCGGAAATGGCATATTTTCCCCCACGAACAAGAACGAACTTCTGCGAAGAACCGTCAAGGGAAGCACCCACCATAAACACATCATTGTCACTGTCGCTGTCCGTCGTGTCTTCTCCCCGTTTAGCCGCAAGAAACTCAATCCCATATACATCGGCACGATATGGGCTGACAAGCTCCATCGTGTTGTCGGTAAGTGTCGTTCCAGTAGTATATTCAACGCCAAAACGGAATTCATCACGACCGTTCACACTGTCGTAGTCCTGCTTGTCATAACCGACTTTCAATCTAGAGTAAATCAGTGATGAGTTCACCGAATATTCAAAGTCCGTAGACCGGGAACCCAGATTCTTTATTTCCTTGTCCTGGAACAGACTGTCACGGTGGACAAATGAAACCTTGTTCCCACCAATTACCGGTACAAAACCGAATTCAGCTTTCATCCAGTTGGAAAATTTCGTATATGAAGTATACAATTTTGCATTTTCAAGCCCACGTATACTTTCTGCCGGCAAAATGATTGTATTGTCAAGACGCTCATCAACTCCGGAAGCAATTTCTCCTACCACATCCGCAATGCCGGTCATGGAAGACAATAGGCGATTAAGGACAGTGGAGGGACGAACAACGTCGATGTCTACTGACCGGTCTTTTTCTGCAAAATCTATAGTAAGAGGTATATCCATATCGTAAAAATTTGCAGTAATCGGAATATTAACGGTTAAATAAGGATAATGTATATACATTATAAGACTTTCTGTTGGATTTAGAACAATATCCTTATCTATATCAATTGTGTATAGTGTACTATGATTTAATTTTTCTATAGAATATATTGTAGTAGCTCCATTAGCAAATTCACTGAATTTATCCAAAAAGAACGATATGTGTCCTTTGGTATCGCTTATATTGAAATGAATCTTAAATTTCAAATGTATGTTTATTGTCTTACTATGAATGTTTTTTATAAAATAATTTTCATATAAAGATTCTGCTTTATTATAAGAATTTTCAGTTACATCAAAAACTTCCACAATATCTTTGGTTGCAATTTCTGATGATAAGATGTAAAATGGAATAGTATAATAAAAATTAGCCTTTTCCATTATTATCTCATGAGATATAGAACTGTCTTCACTTTCACTTGGCATCGTCCACTTTATCTCACTATTCATTATTATCCTATCATAGTTCAGAGGTTTTGTTTCCTTTATTTCCGATACCGGATATTCATATTGCGTTCCCTTCTTTGCCTTTATGATGCTTGCAAGACTGTCATCGACCGCATTAATCTCGCAAGTAGTGCCGTTGTCCGTAAAAGTGGAAAAATCAAGCGCACACCTGAATCTCTCGTTCCATAACCATGAATTGTTGCGGGTATAAAAGATAACGGAAGCGGACGAATTTAGATAGTTCCTAAGATACTCGCTCACAAGAAGAGAATAAGCCCCATTGGAAAACTGGAACTTGGTAGAAAAACTTCTTACCACTCCATCATAATCATTTCGCTTGAATGACATTTCCACATCATCCCAGTTCACCAGATTGTCTGTCACATTGTAAGAGTACCCTCCTACCACCAGTTCACACTTGTAATACATAGCTACTTCTTTTTAGTTGAACGTATCATTGCGTCTATCTCCTCGCACATATTTCTCACCAGATATGCATATTCCTTTGCCGAAAAAGTATTCTCGTCAATGTGCATTTTTACATGAGACATTACCGAAACCCTTTCACGAGTAAAATATTCACGGTCCATTTTAGCACTCATTGAGTTATCGGAAAGCTCCTGCAACTTGGCAATGCGATATTTGTCAGAAGCCATAACGCTTTCAATACGGGTACGCATTCTGTCGTGTTCACCACTTTTGAACGAATATCCCAAAGCAGCCATTATATTTCGAACCTCATCCCACTCTCCCATCACAATAAACCGGGAAGCGCTTTCAAGACAGCACATACGCATGTGTATCTTCAGTACCTCATTACGCTTGTTTATATGCGAAACAACAGACTTCCCCCCTATTATAGACAAATACTCATTGCACAGCTTTTCGGAGGCTTTTACTTTCTCCTCTTGACTGTACCTGCCCTTTATCACAACCTTATCCATATCTCCTAAGAAAACATTTATGAACCGGGATAAGGGCATCTTATCAAGCTCTGTATACATCATAGCATTACACTCTGTTTAAAATCCAATTATATTCAGCATTCCTATTGGCCTTTTTCATCAGTTTATTGATATTCTGCAACTGTCTGGTATTACCTTCCATCTTCTTCTCCAGTCGGCTATAATCATTGTCAACATTAACCACAATGCCTCTATCTGCCATGTTTTTCTTTTGCTGCTCAAGCAATAGGAAATCAGAACCAAGCCCTTTCCTATCATATATGAACGAAAGGTCGGGAATTACCTGGGCATGTCTCGGCAAATCGACAAGAGTAGGCTTGTCAGGAGTAACAAACAATCCACCATCTGCAAGGACACCTTCTTTCTTTCCACCGTCACCGACTATGGCAAGACCGCCGGGATGGTCTTTGGTACCTTTTGCATACTTAGGGATTTGCTGAGATGCTATAATGGCAATCTGCGCCGCTCCCATTGCCCCGACGATTGCAGCTAAAATCAAATCCGGTAAAGCTTCGGTAACAGCCAATGCGGTAGCTATTCCCGCTTGTATTATTGAATTAGCTTTATTCCACTTGGCTTGTTTCTCCTGAAGGGCAGCTTTTTTCTTTGCCAGTTCCTCCTCTTTCAACCTTGTCTTATCCTCGGCTGCGCGTTTTCGGGCTTCCGCGACCTCTGTAGAGATGGCTCCTCTTTCCTGCAATGATTCAATACGCTCTATCTCCCTATCGTAGGCTTCATCATTGGCATCCTGCTCCTCCTCTATCTTTTCTATTTTCGCATCGTACACATCAGACATAAGAGATGTTATACCATCCATTATTTTCATGACACTTTTTGCCAGATTCTCAAAACTGAGTTTACCATCTTCTGCCACATCTTCCATAATGTCTGATAACCCCTCGAATATACCGGCAGTATCTCCTAATGCATCCCTCGCAGCGCTATTCATGTCAGATAACGCTTCCTTAAACTTGTCTTTTGCCTTCTCGCTTTTATCTATCGCCGTATCAAGGTCTATTTCATCAATCTGGGACTGAAGGTTAGCCAGCCGGTCCTCCAAATCCGCGTACTTATCACTATCGGGGTCGAGGAGAGCCATTTCTGCCTGAACCTCCTTTATCATCGTCTGTAGGCGAGCCTTTGCATATTTGGCACCTATCTCATAAGCCTTTTTTTCGTAATCTTCACGGCTTATCTCTCCTTTCGAATACTGCTTTTTAAGGGCATTATATTCCTCTATTGAAGCAGTTTCTTGTCTGTCAATCATTTTGTCCGTATAATCCTCTATCAACCCGAATCTGCTCTTAAGATTCCGCATAACAATATCATTCTGGCGCTTCCCATACTTGTCAATTATAGTAGACACATCCTCGCCATTCTTTTCCGCATCCTTAATCTCTGCATCACGCATCATATCGTTAAGCTTCAGTTGTATGTTCAGACGCTCATTCAACTCTCTTTCCGAATTTTCCCCAAAAGATTCCAAACGATTTTCAAGATTGTTCTTCTCTATCTCAAGCAGCTCTTTATCATATTTATCATTTATTTCTGCTATGGCTTTCCCTTTAAGGGCCTCAAGATTTGTCCGAAGCTCTATCTCCTTTTCGGAATTTCCCTTTATTGCCTTGATACGGTCATTGTATTCTTTCTCAACCTCAGCTATCTCCCTCTTTCTCCCATCAGCAATAATATCTATACGGGACTTTTCCAAGTCTTCCGTGATTTTCTTGATATATTCAGCATACTCTTCCGTTTTCTTTTTGGTCTCTTCATACGTTTTCTTGTCATTATCCAAAAGAGCATTTACATTTATTTTACTTACAAGCCTTTCATTAGCCTTGTTCAAATTTTCAATTTGTTCAGCATAAGATGCCGCAGATTTGGCGGCATCTGAAACACGTTTTTCTTGTGCGGCAATAGATATAGCTACTCCATTAACAGTATAATCATATCCCTTTTCACGGGCTTCTATTGCAGCATCTAAAATTCGTTGTTCTTGTACCTGCTTGACTAACGCTCCTATTCTTTGATTGTCCAATTCTAACATCTTACTGTTATTTTCCACCATCTTATCCTCTATGGCTCTTGCTTGTGCAGAAGCGATAAGTGAATTGGTCAACTCTTTATATGCCTTTGTCCCCTTTCCCGCAAGAATCTCCTCGTTTGACATATTTTCAAAGTAAGCAGGATATTTACTTTGCAATTCATCCGCTGCAACATTTCTCTCCTTCATTGAGCGGGATACATCTTGAGTAGCTTTGTAAAGTAATGCCAATTCAGTCCTTTCCTTTATACTATTAGACATCCCTTTATTTCTCGCATCAGCCAATTGCTTTTCTTGATTTACAAGATTCTTCACCTCCTCTTCACCCTTAAACAGACTTGTAAACCATTCAGAAATTTCTTTTCTATACGCAGTGATTACAGTAATGGCTACAACCAATGCTGTTTGCCAGTTAAAAACAGCCCCAATAAGTAGTTTCCATACCGGAACCGCTTTTTGATTGGTAGCTTGCATTTCTTTAAATTGTCTATTAGCACGCGCTATTTCATCTGCCAGCATTGGAATGTTATTACTCAATGAAACAATAAGAGTATTAAATCCCAAAGCAGCATTAGGAAGCTCTCTTACAACTTGCTGTACTTGCATATTCAAGCCATTCCAAGCAGATGTGTAATTACCCACATTGCGCTGGTAATTTCCAAATTTGGCATCTATCTCCTTCAACTTGTCATTCAAAGCATTGGCTTGTTTTATCAAGCTCTCTCCCATCGGGCTGTTTCTTTGTTCCTCAGACAATGCCTTATACCGCTTCTGTAGCTCCAACATGGCAGCATTCATCTCATAATAACTGCCGGATGCACTGATAATTGCATTAGAATGATTTTTTATTAAAGCTGTGTTCTGCTGGTTTTGTGCCATAAGTTCAATATGGCGTTGTTTTAGTAAAGCCGCTTGTTCTGTGTATTCAGTAAGAGACATTTTACCCTGGCGATATTCTTTAGCCAGCTTATTAATGTCGGAGATTATCTTATTCATCTCCTCCTTATTGGCAATAGTGTCTGCCGTCAATTTGGTTACAACACTGTCATATCCTTGTATAGTATCAATAATAGTTGAATAATTGACATTCGCAGCCTGCAATTGCACTGAGGCTTGATTTATAGTATTGCTCGCATTCTGGGTGCTTTTTGCCGCATTATCCTGCGATGCAGCAACATCGTTGGAAGTGGAAGAAAGAGATTGCAGCATATCGCTCGCATTCTTCACATTCTTGGCAAACTGTTCAAAGAGGACATTCAATTTAGACAATGAAGACATGGAATTAAGCTGCTGGGACACTTGGCGCAGTATTGCCAATTGCCTTGCCTGAATTAAATTCATCTTCTCTTGTGTAGAATTTAATTTATCTACCGACGATTTAAAGTTATTTGCCTTGTCGGATAATTCATCAAAAGTCTTTGGATTGGATTTAGATGCTCTTGCAATGTTCACTACAAGACTCGAATAAAGGGTAGTAGTTTCCTTTAATTCCGTTTTTAGTTTTCCAAGTTGGGTAAATGCTTTATCATCTACTACATCGGTAATCTTAAATTCATTCGCCATAACGTCCTGATTTGGGTTGCGTGCAACTTTACACGCTATTACAAAGATAATTATTATTTAGAAATAGTCTAAATTACAAAGAGATTAAATACAAATGATTCCTTTATATATACCACACATATTCAATAAATGCACCTTTATATTCAACTCCTTCCGGGACAAAGCCGAATATACCGTCATTCTCATAGAGAACGTAAACCTTTCCCTCCATCATGGCGGCTTTTTTCGCAAGAGACCTCATTCGCCCAATGTCCTCCATCCTCTTCCGGTTTTCACACATACAGCTCATTCCACACCGAACTTTCTGAAATAATTGGCAATGCCTTTTTTCACATATTTCTCGATAAAATGCTTCCTAGCATAAGACCCTACCTTATATATCGTCTGCCCGTACTTGCGCTCTATGTCTCCGCTGAAGCTGACTCCTACACTTTCTATCCTAAGACCTTTATCAAATGGTACCGCTGTAATAGAATCATGAAAATCACCTCTGATTATCAGATTCGGAGTTTCCGGAGAACGTCTGGAAATTCCAAGCCACGAAGAGGCATACGGAGGTGTTATCCCCTTTTTCCATATCATATAGCCACGGGCATTCTTATACCAACTACCGGATTCCTTGCTCTTGAAATAAGGGTCATTCATGTAAGTCGGACGCAAAGGCTTGTCATTGCCGTTTATACCGGAATACAATTGCTCCGTGATATATGCCTGCACCTCTTTTTTCTGTGCAGCCATTATATCACGTATCATGGGCTCAAATCCTGCCACAAGCTCATCTAAGTTTCTCTCAGCCTCTATTATACTAGCCATACCTAATAACAATTTAGGGGCGAATGAACGCCCCTAACAAACATATTACAAAACAGAATCCACATTCCTGCTGCGAGGGGTGGCATCACATATCCTGTCATATATATCAGAAAGCAGACTTTCCCTATTCTCGGCAGTACGGTCAAGGAAAAAGACCTTTTTATGTATATCAACAAACTCCTTCTTTTTCATCTTACGTACAAGCCTTTCATTAAAAGTAACGCCTTCCACTCTCATGACCAGGACTCAATTCCAGTTATACCCACACCCTGCAAAACAGAAGGCTTTGCAAGCTTTACCGTACCCGTAGCGGATATGACCCCGTCAGCATAAGATACACCGGTAGCATCCGGAAGGGCAGTTTCCGCATTTGTCTGTAACAGAGCTCCGTAATATTCCGTAATGTCAAGCTTACCAAAATGTTCAACCAACTTATATTTCCCGGATTCCGTTGATTTCAAGTCCACATATACAAGTCCCTTTAATGCTTCAACTACATCAAAGTCATAGGCTGAAACATCGGCATTTTTGATATACTTCTCGTAATCCTTGAACATCGTGGCAACCGTAAGATTTGCCTCCGTTCCGGAAGAGTCCCAATCCTGACCTCCAGGATATACACCGGACAATGGTATTCCGGCAAGTTCATCAGTACCATCGTTCATTCCATAGACAATATTGTTCTCGTCCACAAAATAGGCATCGAATGCCACGTTCTTTGCAGCCATCAGATTGGCTTTCAAACTGGCATCATAATCCTGCAAGGTCCACACGTCATTTTTTGCCGAATAGCTTGTCACCTTCGTCGGTCCATAACCGGTTGCTGACGTTTGAGCCTCTCCACCGGAAGGCGCATATTCCACAATCGTCTTGATAGGGAATATCCGGTCCGGTCTGTCGGCATGACAAGCGGCCTCAATAGCTTCCGCAGTCTTCTCTCTCGGCAATTTATGACCGTGAATGGTCAATATAATGGCCTTTATCTTTCCCGGGTCAAGCACACAAACGGAATTACCAGTATTAAACGTGGCAAGTCCCGGACATTTTCTATAATCTGTTGCCATAGCACTTTGTTTCTTTAAAAGTTAGATTCATTTCTTTAATTTCGATAGCGTCAATAAAATCATGGAAAGGCTTTCCGTCTTCCCCTATCACACCAACACGCCCATACCGGTAGTTTTCTGAATAAGAATGAGGAATTATCCCATTATAATTGCTTTTAATGGAAGAATCCTTTCTTATTTCATCAATGAAAAGTTGATAAATAGGGCGAAGCACCTGCTCAAACGAAGTCTTTTCCCTCTCTTCATTCGTGTAGGTTTTCAGGGTGTTTACCATAATGATAAAATCAAGGGATGCCCTTGTCTCTGCTTCTGTCCTATCCTCCACAAAAGGAGAATACAGACAAACTATAGGGAATTTCAATGGACTGGTTTTGGGCGACTGGTTCCAGACTGTAAGCTGGTTGCTTATGTATGACCAATCTCCAACAAGTACGAAACATTCTTTCCGTATTTGACGGCAACACGCCTAACCACATCTTCAAAAATCTTGTTTACTGATTTCATATTCCCATAATGTTTATCTTACGTAACATGCAAGGATTAAAGCAAACACCTTTGTATTCTACGGATTGAAGCAGCTCATAGACCCTTTTGTTCATATTCACCATATCATTCCAAGCTCTTATCTGCAACACCATAGGGGAAACTGCATTCTCATCCGAAGAAGTCACCGTCCCTACACTTGTCACACTATAGTTTCCTTCTGATATGTATTTAAAGAACACATAGCACGCTATAGGGCTATACTTCTCTGATAACAATGCATACAGCTTTTCCCATTTTTCAACACTATCTTCACGAGATTCAAGATAGGAGACAAATTCACTGCACACATCATCACCAAGAATATTATTCAGATATTCAATCTCATATATATCAATATAAGTGTTTATCCGGTCCTTTTCCGCTTCTCTGGTTACAGAAGGAGCTCCAGTGTCGGGACCTATCCCGACACTCAATAACCCTGTGAAATATGTGCAGTCAATTATCATACAGTCTCTTTCCTTTTACGTTTGGTGAAAAGTTCTTCGCAACCTAATGCCTTGGCGTCATTCAGCAGTTCATTGGTGGCTTCAATCTTTCCTTCAGAATAAAATCTGCTTGCAAGAGGCATTCCTACTGAAACTTTATCGCCAGACTTGTATTGTGTCCCATCCTTTACAAACGTCACTTCGTAACGTTTGGTCAAATTCATTTTATATTCTTTTCCCATAGTCATATTATATTTATCGTTTATCCACCTACACCCGGAGCAGCCGGAGTTATCCCTTCAATTACCGTAGCGAACTTATCTTTCACGAATGCAGTCTTATACTGTGACTTTATGTAACACATCAATCGCTTTTCTGCCAATACGGTAACGATATTCTTACGGAAATCGTCATTTTCCCAACCGACGGACATTGACAATGCCCAAAGGTCACGTATATTCAGATACGAAAAGTCTCCCATAATAAAGTCTCCCTGCTCTACAGCAGTAGTAGTCTCTATACGCAACCCCTGAATCAGTTCATCTCCATATCGGAAAGGACGGAGATACTGACCGTTTGTATCTTTGGTCAACTGCATTGCCGCATAATCCAACGGGTTCATCAACACAAGGTTCGGGCGATAAGCCATTTCGCTTGCAGAGACAATCTGTGAATATGAGGCAACGAGGGCATCAAACATGTTTGCTTTCTCTACATTGAAACCGGTCAATGAGAATGCCGGCATGTCTGCGGCTACACCCTTGATTTCTCCGTCAGACCCTTTTCCGTCCAGAATACCTTGCTCCTCCTTGATTCCGAGCTTGTTTATCATTTCGCTCTGAACCTCATTAACGAAACTGGGAAAATCCGTCAGTGTCTCTTCTGTGAATTTTGCGGCAATGGCTATCTTTGCAGCGGTCACAGTCTTTTCTGCCAATGTAGCATCCATAAGAGGCTTAAGTCCTCCTTCCTGAACCCATGCGGCATCACCGTCCTTGCTCACATATTCAGCGTAAATCAGGGAACGGCTATTCGTGCTGGACACGTTTGCATAATTTCTTATGACTGTCTGCGCTCTAGGATTGACCGACAAATTCGGGTCAATTTCAACCCCATAATGAGGAGCCAAGGTACCGGATGCAATAGTTGCAGCAGTTCCTTTTTTATCCAACACAAGATTGACCTCCAGTTTGTTCCCAGGAGCGGCCTTACATGCCTCTTTGAGGTCAAGGGTTGAAACCCCTTTCTTGTCCGTCGTAATATACCCCTTCAACTGCTCGTAGAGTTGGTCATAAACGGATTTAACCTTTATTTCTCCATTTCCACTGATTTCAGTAGCTGCCTTTACACGTAGAATGGCATTCTCCAACTCATTGACCTTTTCATCAAAGGTCTTTTTATCAATGCTGGGAAAGTCCTTTTCCTTGATTTCCTTAATTGAATCTGCTGCATCCTTAATGGACTTACGCAGGTCATCCAGTTTCACTTCATCCGTAAGGACGCCCTTCACCTGCTTTTCGAAAGCCGTTCCTATATTTTCGTCCAAAGCCTCAAAGAATTTCTTGTTCTCTTCGGACAAACCGGATGTATCCATAAGCTCTAAAAATCCTAATTTCATACCGATTTTAATTTTAAAAGTTTATACAATTCTTTTTCCTCACTACCTCCGTCATTGTCGGCTCCCTTTCCTGCAGGTGGAGCATCAAAGGCATGCTCCGGCCTGAAAGAAGCAAGTGACATTGCTTTGGATATTATATTTTGAAAACGCTGTTGCTTGAGAACGCTCATGTTTTTGCATAGCAATGCAATTTCTTCATTGAGGCTCTTATATACATTGTCGTACTCTTCCATAGATTTAAGGCCAAGATATTCTGTCTCTCCGTTACATCCGATAGATACTACGGAAACTTCATACAGCTTTACTTCGCCTACAAGAAAGTCTGTACCAGTCTCATTGTATCCGCACTTTTCCCAAACATAGCTGTAACCTATAGAAAATTGGTTGAGAGTACCTGATTCCAGTTGTTTGATAGCCCTATCGCCAATATCTATTTCATCTACACGGGCTTCAAAATAAAGCCCTTTTTCGTCTTCGCGGAGTTCAGTAATCGCCCCGATAGGCTCGCTCATGTCGTGCATCCATAAGAGCAATATCTTATCGTTGGCACTGCTTTGTGGACCACGTTCCTGTATGCTCTTGGAAAAACACCCTTTCAGCAAAACGTCTCCAACCTTATCCCTATTACCAAACACTGCAGCATATCCGCTGATTGTACGGCTTTCAGAATCATATTGGGCTTCCTTTGAATTGATGGAGAACACCTTATGTTGCATTCCCATCCTGCCTTTGTATTTATTAATCTCCGTTCCCATATTCATTTTCATTAACTATTGTTTTCTCCATTCGGTACAGCAGAAGGACTTGAAAATTCTCCTTTCGGGTTTTCCGGGTCAATTTCTATATATCTAGCCACTTCAATACGCGCCTCGTCATGAGTAATCAAAGACTTGTCAAGCAACCTCTGTAATGCGTCGGCAACCTTGACAAGAGTATTGGCTTCCGTCTCCTTGTTGTTCTGAAGACATTCCACATCCGTAAAGTCTATCTTTATGAATACACCCTCGGGGCATATCGCTCGCGTAAGACATCCAGCAATCTTTATGCTGTCGGGAATTATCACATCCTGGTATGCCTTCTTACCGGCACTTTCCAGATTGTCGTACTTGGCATCTGTAAATAGGTTGGCGTTGATTCCCATGGCATTGGCTATCTTATCTGTACACCGCTTGTCCTCTTCGTGAAGCTTCAACTGGTCGACGTTGAAATCAAGAGGAAGCCATCCGAGCTTATGGCGGGTGACCAATATCGGATATTCCTTGTTTACAAGACCGTAGTCCCTCTTGAACCTATCCTTTATGTCCTTCTCGTCTTCCGAGGTAAGGGTTATGTTTTCCATCGAGTCTTTATAATCATTATAAAGGACCCCCTTTGGACCCCCGTTGACCAGAAGCGTATGGCTCGCCGACATGGAAGCCACCCAATTGGATATAGGTTGGGATAAGCTGTCTGAGACGGAATTGAATAAGATATCAGATATTCCATCGGATATACGAATATTACTGTCATATATGATAAGATATTCGTAATCCTCTAATTTCAGACGTTTTCCTCCCCAATCAATATAAACCTCTGAAACAATTTCCGAAAGTTCAAACTGCCGGAATACCTTTCCGGTACCGACAATATGGAAAAGTTCAGGAGGAACAATCCACATAGCCTTTGGCACACTTCCCTTTCCGGTTCTTACAAGGACTATAGGACAATACCCGAACACCTTAAGGCAGATTTCTATCTGCTTTACAAATGAGGAGAATGTTTGTAATGGATTAGGGGTATCCAATATATTGCGGATGTCAGCATAAGACCTTTTCTCATTGCCATTCTTATCCACCACATAAGGAACGCCTCTTGACATCATGGAACCTATCTTGTCCACTACAGTGAAGAATGGCGTACAAGCGAGAAGCGCCTCTGCCTTTTCCTTGTCATCGGTCATGTCATAATAAGCCTTCCATTTGGTGTGATGGCCGAACAAGTCTGAAAGGAACCAGTAATTTCCTTCAGCATCCCTTTCCACGCGGTTTACATTCTCTCGCATTGGAATTGCTTTTCTTTCCTTTGGCTTCCAGAATTGATTAAATATGCCCATATACAAAGCAGGAGTGACAGCACATAAATGCGGCCACTCCCATATATTAGTGATTTAGTCCTATGATACGGTTGCGTATAACTTCATACGCTTGTAAGTGACCCTACAGATGCAAATATACATATTATTTAGAATTATTCCAAATAACATTCCAAATAAAATATAAAAAGATAAGGTTTCAAGGTTAATTAAGATTCCCCACCATCCGCATTGCCGGCAATGCATACTCCATTTTTAATATCTTTCAAATATTAGACAAAAAAATTACGGGGGTAATACAGAAATCAATGTCCTATTTTTAATAATTCCTTCCTTTTTACTCTATCCGCAACACAGCAAAGGACATACATTGCCTCATACACGTCCTTGCCGTCATAGTCCATAAGATTTCGCATAAAGCTTTCCATGTCCGCAGAACGTTTAAACTTGAATTTCGCGACCAAAGCCTTGAAAGATTCAATATACGGGAACTTGCTTCCCCTTTCCTGCCTTGCCCACACTTCCCCGATAGAAGAGCGATAATCCCTGACATAATGCAGCATCGTATTGGGAGCCTCGATGTTCACTTCTGCATTCTTTACCACAGCGGAAACATCATCCAATGGCAGAGCATTTCCGATATATGCCTCCGTTATATAAACCGTTCCGTCCACAACATACGCTTTCACATAGGCGAATTTCCCGTTTATCATAGGGTGTATCTCCACAATGCTGTTCATCCCGTATATATCTATATCATCATAACTTTCATAATCAAATTCTCCACGCTTCTCAACGCAACCGGTAAGACAGTCCGCACCGTCATCGTGAGCATTCTTCCCTTTTTTTCTGAAACCGCTTATCTCCGCATAAAACTCAGGGTACAAGGTCTCCCATCCTTCCGGCATGTAAGTAAGGTTCATGACTTCTGCCGCGCGTGTGAATATACGCACTTCCTTGTTTCCCGACTGATGGAACCATCTTATCTCCGTAGTGTTGTTTCCCATTATCCGGGACTGTGATTCCACATTCCGGGCAAATCCCCTGCCGCCATTATTGCTTTCAATGTTGGATATGGTTATATTATCTTTCGCCAACATAGTAGCTACCATAGGCTCTGTCACTTCCATAGAAGCGCTGGTGTAAGCAATATCCAATATAAAGTTCCCTATTTCCGTGTCTATATAGTTTATGGAGCACAGATTATCCTCCCCAGTGTCAGCGGTATCTGTATAGTTCTTGCGTATAGCCCTATTGGTATATGGAATTTCCTTGTATGTTTTAAACTTGCCATACATAAGCCCCTCCATCGGCTTAGGGTTCTGCATGTATTGTGTTTCGAACACGAAAGGATTTATTCTACGAAGGTTATTCAGTTCCTTTAATTCATGCTTAAATTTCCAGAGAGGCATCTCTCTTCCATCCTTGTCATATTCAATGACCGGCAAAGAAACTACAGTCCACTCTCCCGGTTCGGTTTTCATTAGATAGCCGCACAAATCATTCTCATGAAGACGCTGCATTATAATAATAATAGGCGTATTCCGACTGTTAACACGGTTACGGATGGTAGTTTCAAAACGCTGGTTAACCTTCTCCCTTTTCAAGTCGGAAAGAGCGTCTTCGGGTTTTATAGGGTCATCAATAACCACGGCACCGGCAAATTTCCCAGCAACGGAAATTCCCTCTATCTCGTCTCCTATATCATCAACCTCTCCGGCGCCAAATCCTGTTATCTGTCCACCGGTAGATACTGCATATACTCCTCCTCCTGATGTGGTTACCCATTTCTTTTTACTATCGGAACCATCCTTTATCTGGACGTAAGGAAACAATTTGCGGTATTCCTCGGATTTGACAATATCCCTTATTTCTTCGGAATTGTCATGAGCAAGGTCATCAGAATATGAAAGATGTATGAATTTGGAAGCCGGGTTTATGGCAAGCCCCTCGGATATGAAGTTCTTTACAGCAAGTTCAGTCTTCCCATAACGCGGAGCTATATTGATTATCAGTTTCTTTATCTTTCCAGCAATAACATTGTCAAGCGCATTGCATATTACCTCATGGTGCCTGTTCACAATAAATCTTCTTCCGGTTTTACTCTTGAAAAAGAACCTTGTATAATTGAGTGTACCGGATAGGCAGAATGCCCTGATATATGTGTTACCATCAATCATAATCCTTTAATAAGTAGTTTGGCTTCCTCCACACTCATGGGTTTGGGAGTATTGACATTTATCTCCGAGGCGGCATCGAACCCAAGCATTTTACAAATTCGTTCAATAGCCTTAATCTTATCGTATAGTTCTATCTTCACATATTCAACGTCCACTATTTCCGGCTCATCTCTTGTACCAATATTCTTTTTAAGAGTCTTAGTTGATATACTTTTTATTGCGGATTTTTCTTTCTTGGAAAGCAGGTCAAATTCCTTGCGTTCAATCCAAGTATTGTGCATATCAGCTATGGTAGAGAATGCGATGCCAGATAATTCCTGCAAAATACGCTCTTTAGTTATGTCAGACTTCTCTTTCTGTTCCTCTTGCAATACCTTAACCCTTGCCGTAACCATGCCGTTGTTCATCAGTTCTATAGCTTTTCTATTGACCGTTTCATCTTTCATGTTCTCACACGAATAAGCACGACGATAGGCCTCGGAAGCATTACCGCTTTCAATGTAATAATTGCAGAAGTTTTCTTGCTTTACAGTTAAGGATTTTCCCATGTCTTTTCGTCAGGATTGGTAACGTATAACATCATACGCATTACAAAGTTACAAAAAATATGGTAAATGAAAAAGAGAAACGCTTATTAACGCTTCTCTCTTGTTGATTTCACTAATTATTCGCCAATATGTTCCTTCAACCGATATAACCTGTCAATCGCCGGATTGTAGAACGGGTCCGGATAGTGCTGGTTGATGTCGCAGATGTTGGCGTGGACGTACATGGACGTATCGATGATGTGTTCCGATTCGCTTAATGTCACTTCCTTGGGAAGCGGGGGCGTCAAAGCCCAATGGACGATAGCTTTCACGCTTTCCTCGTCGTATGAGTATTTACTTTCTTGTGCCATGGTTTGGTATTTTTGCGGCAAAGGTAATGATTATACCGAATACTTTTCTCCTCAACTCGTGCATAATAAGAAAAAAATCGCTATCTTTGTGAAAAAGAAAATGTTAACAAAAATGGTTGCACTACTTTGTATATTATTATTCATCCTGGCAATTACCGGGATAATATGCCTAATAGGTAAGATAAATGGATGGCATTCACCAATAGCAGACAAAATGTGAGGCTGCCTGGCTATTATAAGTCAGCTTCCGCATTGGATAAAGACCACTTTTCATATCTTTCTTCTGCATTTTTGATAGTAAATTTAATGTCTGATACATCTTTTCTTCCTTCAATTTTACTTAGGATATTCTCATATGCTCGTCTCCTATTTGGAAGTATATACAACTTATCATCCCATTTATTCATTTTCTCGCTTGTATAGCTTAAATAATCTATTACATAATTAATGCAATCATCATTTTCGCCAATCACAGCTTCGTCTAAAGCTTGCATATAAATATCCATAGCGGTTGCCATTCGACCACACCAATATGCTTTATATGCTGAAATCGCAAGCTGATATGCCCGAAAGGTATGATTATTTTTAGTTTCCAATTTTGCACTCATTACATGTATTTTTTCATCAATTCTTTTTTCAACGGTCAGAAAACTGTATATCTGCCATCCAATAAGTAAAGTAGTAATAATCGATAATACTGAAATAGCCATTGATGCCAGTTCTTGACCGACATAACAAAAAGAAGAGAATGCAGCAATAACACAAATCATCGTACACGCTACAATAATAATCGTAGATATATATTTCATAATAACAGTTTTAAATGGCGAATCCTCTATAAAGAAGTGTCCCCACCGGCATAGATACCGGAACCCGACTGACTACGGGTTACACTCCTTCATAGAGGATTCATGTTGCTTCTATTGTTTCGGGGACTGCAAATTTAATCAATTCCCGATAAAAAACAATCAATTGCCACACGAATAGGATATAAGTTCAAGGGCCTACATCTTTATCTCCAATTCGCTGCCCACCAAATCGAAATACACATTCTGCAGCTGGTGCAGATATTCAATTGGAATATGGGATAAAGGATATTCGGCACAGTTTATAGATATAAATAGTTTATCGCCATTTGCCCCATCGTCATATAGGTAACGTCCGTATGACAATTCGATATCGCAAGAGAATCCATTGTATTCTTTTGTAAATCCGCTTTTCAGAAGCAATTCCTCCGTCAGTGGGATAGGCTCTACCATAGCAACCGGAACTTCACTGTAACAAACGCCGTCACCGGCCTTGCATTCCAGATAAAAGGAATTGCGCTTTATGGCTTCCACCTTGCATACTGTTCCGGCGGGAGCCTTTGTATTTACAAACTTAAAATCCTCAGACAGCCTTATATAGTTGCCTAATCTTATCGAGTTTGATTCCATTATAAGTTGATGATAAACAAAATAAAATTCTGGTAATATTCACTTATCTATAATAGTCAATTTACAATTAAGAGCCTCTGTTATCTTAGACAAGATGTCAATGCTGACATTATACTTGCCATTCTCAATCTTGGTGATGTTCTGATAGCTTACTCCGGCAATTTCAGCCAGCGCACGGACCGACAACCCGGCTTCATTTCTTTTTTGAGCAAGTAATGCACCTATCCGTTCACGCTCATTCATTTCCACCCTTCCTTTCTTATATTTTCATCCTCCCACTTGGCATATTCACAGTACCACTGTGCGGCAGGTTTCATAATTTCCTTGATAATCATTTCACGGTCTGCATTCTTATTAAGTGTAGCACTATAGTGTAATGTGGCAACCATTGGCTCTTTAATGCCAAAGCTGTTAACAAAAGAAAAATTGTAGGCCAAAGTGCCTTCGGTGAGGAAGGTATTATCCCTATCAAGTATCTCCACCACACTTGCAGAACGTATATGAAGTATCACTATCCGACCAGACAGTATATTATTCTTTTCGTGTTCAGAGCCCTCCACAAATGCAAATTCGGGGAGTGTAAGGTTCACAAGTCTGTCCATATTTATCGCCCGTCATGCCGATAGCGCAGCTTATGATTTATAATATCGTTACAAAAGATTCGTCAATATAATCATACCCCCTATACTTCATCTGAGCCTTATCATTGGCTCTACACCACTTATGGAGCAGTACATTCATATCATTGTTAATTTCCAGTCCAAATTTAGATTCCTTGCTCTGTCTGAATGGACTTGCCGCATAGCCGGATAACAGCATGAAGTCATCAAGGGTTATTTCTGTAGAAAACCAAACCGTCTTACCGGACAATGAAGATGAACGAGACAAATGGAACTTCTTACCGAACATTTCAACGTCCATGCCATCAGAGTTTTCTGCAATAACTTTTTCTGCTATTTCAGCACGTAATTTAAAATTTGTACCAACATAGCCAATATGCGATGTGGCTTTCGGACAGTCAATGTACTTTGGATTGGATAAGTCTCTACGGATGTCTCTTGTACCGTTAATTAAGTCTGTAATTTGAGTCTTCATAACATTGTTGCAGATTTTATAGTGTTGCCCCCACTTTTTGTTGTTTTTTGATATTGCAAATATAAGCATTTATTTTGATGTACGCAAATGTGCGCACGTATTTTTTGCAAAAAGTTGATATTTAACATTCTATTAAAAATCATTTTGCTTTTATCTTCATTCTCTCATATACGGCTACCTGAGACCTATCCTTATTTTCTATCTTAAATTGCAACATGGAACGCTCCGGTATGTCTTCTGGCACATACTCATACAGTAGGGAGATGACCTCTTCTTTATTGTTGAATCCGATGTCTTCTATCTCATGCAGCAACTTCCCCCTAAAGAACAAGCTTCCCCGGACAAGATACTTAGGAGATATCCGCAATCCGCTATCCTCTGCCTGCTGCTCTCTATGTGAGTTCTTGGTGGAAAAGAAAATGAGGTCTATTACCTTTTCATTCAATTCCCATGCCGGAGAAAAATCAATCTTGATATATCCACGTGTCACGTTATGCCCGTTGCTATGATTCATGGCAAATGCCACATCGGATATGGACGCACCGCAATCATTCTGTGCTATCGTCCCCCAGGTATGCCGGAAGGTGTACACGCAATACTGATTAGGCTTAGATATATTCATATTCTCGCATATCCTTTTTATCCCGATATTTACATTTGCGCTGAAACTATCCGAAGTGGTATGCCTCTTGTAGAATGAGAACAGATGCCCATCGGTCTCTTCTGCAAGGTATTTGTTTATTATCGGCTTCAATATAGTAGGAACCCTCATTTCCATATACGCTCCGTCCGTACGTGACTTTTTCGTCTTGGCCCTATGGTACTTCAATATTCCGTCTTCATAATTTTCCTTTCTCATTTCATACAAATCAACGGTATTTATTCCAGCTAGACATAGTACCATCATGGCTACATCACGGCCAAGTTCAGGAAGAGAATCCTTCATCTTGCTTTCGGGAAGTGGGGACGAAAAGAAATCCCGGCATTCTTCCGGCGTAATCGCACGTTTTTCCGGCTTGTCCGCTGCCGGTATCTTCACTTTGAGCCACGGATTAGTCTTTATTCGGATGATGCCTCTGTCATAATCATTATAATCCAATACTGCTTGTTTGAATATCTGCCTAATACATATAGGATACATTTCCTTTGCCCTCGCTGTTTCAGAGAGCGACTTAATCCACCCGTCTATGAAATTAGTAGTAAACCTTGAGAACATCAGCCTGTTTGTTCCGGCATAACGCTCAAGGTGCTGGTAAGCCAACTCGTAGTTCCTTGCGTTCCTTTCCTGACCACGCTTAGCCATTTCAAACTTATATTTTCGGGCATACTCCGAAAAGCATATGTCTTCATCCACCTTGTTCAGATAGGCAACAACATCATGCACAGTCCAATTCGATATATCAACCTTGTTGAGACGGTCTATATAATCAGCAATCCTGTTAATGCAATACTTCAGCACAAAAGCATCCTTTATGTTGCCATTCGTATCTATACCTTTTGAGTTAACAAATTTATCCGTTTTTATGTACATACTCTTTTTCAGATGTGTGACACGTATATACACTTGATAGAATCCATCTTTACGCTGTTTCTGCACACAAGTTTTAAATGTAGCCATATATTTTTGATTTACAGTTTATTAAACTTCTAAACTCCTCTCTAAACCGGGCATTGCAAAATTACTAAATATTTCTAAACCCTCCAAAGCAAAACCCTACATAAAGTGCTTAGAATGCAGATAAAACAAATATGGGCCTACAGCAGCTTTCAAGCGCCATAAACCCATATAATACATTGTATATCAGTATTTTATAATATTAAAAATCAGCCTTCAATGGCAGCCTGCGCCGCAGCCAGACGTGCAATAGGCACACGGAACGGAGAACAGCTGACATAATTCAAGCCAACTTTGTGGCAGAACTTCACAGAAGAAGGCTCACCGCCATGTTCGCCGCAGATACCGCACTTCAAATCCGGACGGATAGCACGTCCCTTTTCAGTAGCCATGCGCACCAACTGTCCTACACCATTCTGGTCGAGTACCTGGAACGGGTCTACTTTCAGAATCTTCTTCTCCAGATAAATCGGGAGGAAGGAAGCGATATCGTCGCGTGAATAACCAAATGTCATCTGAGTCAAGTCGTTCGTACCGAATGAGAAGAACTCGGCAGAGGAAGCAATGCGGTCGGCAGTCAAGGCGGCACGCGGAATCTCAATCATTGTACCTACCTTGAAGTCGATGCTGTCACCCACTTCTTCAAACAACTGGGCAGCCTCAGCACGAATCACTTCTTCCTGCTGCTTGAACTCATACAAGATACCGGTCAGAGGCACCATGATTTCAGGATGGGTTTCAACGCCTTCCTTCTTCAATTCCAAAGCAGCGCCCAGGATAGCACGCGTCTGCATCTGCGTAATTTCAGGATATGTATTTCCCAAACGGCAACCACGATGACCCAACATCGGATTATGCTCACAAAGTGCCTCAACACGTTGCTGGATATACTGGAGGCTTACGCCCATCGTATCTGCCATTTCCTGCTGTCCCTTCAGGTCATGGGGAACAAACTCATGCAAAGGAGGGTCGAGCAGACGTACAGTCACCGGACAACCGGCCATTGCTTTGAAGATACCCTTGAAGTCAGCTTGCTGGTAAGGAAGAATCTTAGCCAGAGCCTTGCGACGTCCTTCGGCGTTTTCTGCCAGAATCATCTCGCGCATGGCTTTAATCTTCTCGCCTTCAAAGAACATGTGTTCCGTACGGCAAAGACCGATACCCACCGCACCAAAATTACGTGCTACTGCGGCATCATGAGGAGTATCCGCATTGGTACGAACTTGTAGTCTCGTATATTTATCAGCCAAATCCATCAGTTCCGCAAAGTCACCGGACAGCTCAGCCGCTTTTGTCTCCACCTTGTCTTTATATACTTCACCGGTGCTTCCGTTCAAGGAGATATAGTCACCTTCTTTCAACAGTACACCATCCACTTCCACTGTACGCGCCTTGTAGTCGATGTTCAAGGCACCTGCACCGGACACACAGCACTTACCCATACCACGGGCAACCACTGCCGCATGCGAAGTCATACCACCGCGGGCAGTCAGGATACCTTCGGCAACTGCCATACCTGCCAAATCTTCCGGAGAAGTCTCGATACGTACCATCACCACACGCTTGCCGGCAGCATGCCATTCGGCAGCATCATCGGCAAAGAATACGATTTGTCCCGTAGCGGCACCCGGAGAAGCGGGAAGACCACGGGTCAATACCTTGGCTTGCTTCAGCGCTGTCTTGTCAAATACCGGGTGGAGCAGTTCGTCCAACTTATTGGGCTCACAACGCATCAATGCAGTCTTTTCGTCAATCATACCTTGATGGAGCAAGTCCATGGCAATCTTCACCATAGCGGCTCCGGTACGCTTACCGTTACGGGTCTGGAGGAACCAGAGTTTACCCTCTTGTACTGTAAACTCCATATCCTGCATATCACGGTAGTGATTTTCGAGTTTTGTCTGCAAAGCATCCAGTTCCTTATAGATTTCCGGCATAGCCTCCTCCATGGAAGGATATTTGCTGACACGTTCTTCTTCGCTTACACCGGCTAATTCAGCCCAACGTTGAGAACCGATTTTTGTAATCTGTTGCGGAGTACGGATACCGGCAACCACGTCTTCACCTTGTGCATTAATCAAATACTCGCCATTGAAAAGGTCCTCACCGGTAGCAGCATCGCGGCTGAAGCAAACACCCGTAGCAGAGCTCTCGCCCATATTACCGAATACCATAGCCTGAACGCTTACGGCAGTACCCCATTCGTCAGGAATTCCCTCCATCTTACGATACAAAATAGCACGTTCGTTCATCCAGGAGTTGAATACGGCACAAACGGCACCCCACAACTGCTCGTAGGCACAAGTCGGGAAGTCTTTTCCGGTTTGTTCTTTCACCGCAGCCTTGAACTTCTTCACGAGTTCCTTAAGGTCTTCCACCTCAAGCTCGTTATCCAGCTTTACGCCTTTAGCATGTTTCACCTCTTCTATAATAGCCTCGAACGGGTCTACATCTTCCTTGTTCACCGGTTTCATGCCCAGCACCACGTCGCCATACATCTGCACGAAACGACGGTAAGAGTCCCATGCAAAGCGTGCATTGCCCGTCTTGCGCGTCAGGCCTTCCACCACTTCGTCATTCAAGCCAAGATTCAGGATAGTGTCCATCATGCCCGGCATGGAAGCGCGCGCACCCGAACGTACGGAAACCAGCAACGGATTCTCCACATCACCGAATTTGGAACGCATCAGTGTTTCCACATGGGCAATGGCTTGTTCAACTTCATTCTTCAACAGAGCAACGACTTTATCCTGCCCCATTTCATAATATTCCGTACAAACTTCTGTCGTTATTGTAAAGCCCGGAGGAACCGGAACCCCTATAAGGTTCATTTCTGCAAGGTTAGCACCTTTCCCACCCAAAAGGTTTCTCATATCGGCCTTTCCTTCTGCCTGGCCGTTACCAAAGGTATAAACTCTTTTTTTGTCCATAATATAAATTTAAAGTTTTTGATAGTGATTTCTCTTTTCTGCTCGCAAATCTAAGTATATTTCGCAGACTAGAAAACTTTTTCAGAAAAAACTTTATGCTAAAATGCAATTTCGACATTGCAATCTTTAATATTTCATTTCATAGAGAGAAATCCCGAAAAAATGTCTATTTTTGCCGAAGAATTTATTAGATTGGTGTAAAAGTGGCAAGAAAGAGAAAAGAACTTCCCCTACTGGAGAAGGTGACAATTACGGATGTGGCTGCCGAAGGAAAAGCCATCGCAAAAGTCAATGATTTGGTGATTTTCGTACCATATGTCGTCCCCGGCGATGTAGTTGACCTGCAAATTAAGAGAAAAAAGCATCATTATGCTGAAGCCGAGGCTGTGAAATTCCATGAATATTCGGCAGTACGGGCAGTTCCATTCTGCCAACATTATGGTGTATGCGGCGGTTGTAAATGGCAGGTTCTCCCCTATTCCGAGCAAATCAAGTATAAGCAAAAACAAGTAACGGACAACCTCACCCGCATCGGCAAAATCGAATTGCCGGAAATCTCTCCGATATTAGGTTCAGAAAAAACTCAGTTCTACCGGAATAAACTGGAGTACACTTTTTCCAACAAACGTTGGCTGACGACAGAAGAGGTTCAGCAGAATGTAGTGTACGAACAGATGAATGCCGTAGGCTTCCATATTCCCAATGCTTTCGATAAAGTGCTTGCCATAGAAAAGTGCTGGTTGCAGGACGATATATCCAACCGCATCCGCAATGCGGTACGCGACTATGCCTACCAGCACAACTATTCCTTCATCAACCTGCGTACGCATGAAGGAATGCTACGCAATATGATTGTGCGTACCTCTACCACCGGCGAACTGATGGTAATCCTCATCTGCAAGATAGAGAAAGAGGAGGAAATGGCTCTGTTCAAGCAAATGCTGCAATACATAGCAGATACATTCCCCGAAATCACTTCCCTGCTATACATTATTAATAATAAGTGCAACGATACCATCACCGACCTCGAGGTACACACCTTCAAGGGAAAAGACCACATCTTCGAGGAAATGGAGGGACTGCGCTTCAAGGTAGGTCCCAAATCTTTCTATCAGACCAACTCCGAACAAGCCTACAACCTCTACAAAGTAGCACGCAACTTTGCCGGACTGACCGGTAACGAGCTTGTTTATGACCTTTATACCGGCACGGGTACCATTGCCAATTTCGTATCCAAGCACGCACGCCAGGTAATCGGCATAGAATATGTGCCCGAAGCCATTGAAGACGCCAAGGTCAATGCCGAGATTAACGGAATTAAAAACACATTGTTCTTTGCCGGAGATATGAAAGACATGCTGACACAAGACTTCATCAACCAATACGGCCGTCCCGATGTCATCATCACCGACCCTCCCCGTGCCGGAATGCACCAGGATGTAGTGGATGTCATTCTGTTTGCCGAACCCAAACGCATCGTATACGTCAGCTGTAATCCGGCTACGCAGGCGCGCGACCTGCAACTGCTCGATGCGAAATATAAAGTGAAGGCCGTTCAACCGGTAGACATGTTCCCGCACACCCACCATGTGGAAAACGTAGTATTATTGGAATTAAAAGATTGAAAGTACAAGTAGTTTTCAATCGTAAATTGTAAATTGTCTAATCGTAAATTAAAACCAGTCGTGGCAAAAGAAAAAATTACAGCAAGAGCCCGCACACAATATACGGACTACATGGTGAAGGAACCGATGGAGCTCATGGAGTTTCTGGCAGCTAAAATGCCGGACGCCAGCCGCACCAAGCTGAAATCATTGCTAAGCAAACGCATTATATATGTGGACAGCGTTATCACTACACAATACAATTTTCCCCTGAAACCGGGTATGAAAGTACAAATCAGCCGTGAGAAGGGACGTAAAGAGTTCAACCATAAACTGATGAAGATTGTATACGAGGATGCCTATATCATCGTGATAGAGAAGATGCAGGGTTTGCTGTCCGTCAACACTGACCGGCAAAAGGAACGTACCGCCTATACCATCTTGAATGAATACGTGCAACGCTCGGGCAAGCAGCACCGTGTACACATCGTGCACCGCCTGGACCGTGACACCTCCGGCTTGATGATGTTTGCCAAAGACGAGAAGACCCAACGTACACTACGCGATAACTGGCATGACATTGTAACAGACCGGCGATACGTAGCCGTAGTGGTCGGCGAGATGGAAAAAGATGCAGGAAACGTGGTTTCTTGGTTGACAGACCGCAAGCTGTATGTATATTCAAGTCCGACAGATGACGGGGGACAAGAATCCATTACGCATTACCGTACCATCAAACGAGCCAATGGATACTCTCTCGTTGAACTGAACCTGGAAACGGGACGAAAAAACCAGATACGTGTACACATGCAGGATTTGGGGCATCCCATTATCGGCGACGGACGCTATGGACTGGAAGACGTAAATCCTATCGGACGCTTGGCCCTGCATGCTTTCAAACTCTGTTTCTATCATCCCGTCACGGGAGAGCTGATGCGGTTTGAAGCACCTTATCCGGGAGAGTTCAAGAAATTGGTTTTGAAGAATAAGTAAAAAGCTGACATACAATAAAAAACGGAGCAATTGATTTGCTCCGTTTTTTATTGATAAGCATGTCGTCATTGCCGACGCATACGAAAAGGCTGTCCGTGAATATTATCTTGATATTCCCTCCAGCTATTATACCAAGTACCACTGAAAGAATAAGAATCAGCCATGGCTCCTTCAATGTAAGCCATGCTGCCACCATCATAGAATTCCAATTCCATCAGATTGTAAGCCCCACTAACCCAATTCCATCTGAAAAGCAAATAATTCGGGTCGCCATATGAACCAATAGTACCTTGGTTGCGCGCGTTAAAGGTCATAATCGTCCCCCTACCCCAAGTATATGCCCCGAAATCTATTTCTTCAGATGTATACCATTCACCGGGCAGATTATATTCCGTTTCTTCCTCACTATCACATGATGTCAATCCTAATACAAGGACAAACAACAATAACATTTTTGTGTATTTCAACATATTATTCATAAGCCATACTTTATTTATAATTAGCATCTACCATCATAACAACCACTCCATCCAGTTTACCGGATAAATAATGTTCGCGCACCCATACATTATCAAAGTACTTGATTTCACCGGCACCATAATTCAGAGTCAACCCCTCCATAGACTTATCCATCCATTTCCAAGTAAAAGTACGTGAAGTCGTTTCATAGGGACGGGACTCGCCTCCGCGATAATACTCCCAAATTTCCTGTCCAGAATTATCAACTTTGGCAAACTTCAGCTGATGACTGCATAACACTTCAACTCCATCTTTGTTTTCCGTCTGATATTCTTCTATCCACGTCTTTCCACACAATTTGTCGTCACTATTCTGCATAGTATAATACACATCATCCCCACAAGACGCCAGCCCAATCGTAAATACACACAACAGCAATATCTTCACATAATTCAAAGTCTTCATAAGTTATCGAGTTTAGTTAATACTTGCGGACAAACATACACAAAAAAAATGAAACACTTAATACTTCGCCTGAAATTTCTTGTAGAAGACAAGGAATAAAATAAATCCCATCAGTGCAAACGGCACGCCTGCCAATGCAGGATAACGGTATCCTCCACTCAAGGCAAGGCCTCCGATATAGGCTCCGATAGCATTCCCAAAATTGAAAGCCATCTGCACACAAGCGCCTCCCAACATTTCTCCTCCAGGAGCCACACGAATCATCAACACCTGCTCCGGACTGGAGACGGCAAACAAACCTGCCGTACAAAGCGTCATCAATATTGCCGAACACCACGGATGGGGAGAGAGTAAAAATATCAATAATAAAATAACACATATCATCCCTTGCACCACCGTGCCGACCTTCCCCGGAGTGTACCGGTCGGACATGCGCCCACTGACCAGATTGCCGACAACCATTCCGAATCCTGCCAGTACCATCAGTGCCGTAATGCTGTCCGCACTAAAACCGGAAACCTCAGTCAGCAACGGAGTGATATAGCTATACCAGCAGAATACACCACCGTTGCCCAAAGCTGTAGCTCCCAATATGAGCCACGGCGCCGGCTTTTTCAAAAAACGGAACTGTCCTTTAAATCCCGTGTCTTTCAGTCCTTCGACCTGCGGTACCCAACGCCAAATGTAGTACAATGTTATCAATCCCCAGGCACCTACCAGCAGAAACGTGGCACGCCAAGACAGCGTATGGCTCAACGAAGTACCCAACGGCACCCCAAACAGATTGGCCACAGTCATTCCCGCTATCATAATTGAAACCGCCTCCGAGCTTTTCCCCTTATCAGCCAATTTTCCCGCAACAATGGAAGCCACCCCAAAATAAGCGCCATGAGGAAGTCCGGAAACAAAACGTCCCAACAGCAAGACCCAATAATTGGGTGCCATAGACGCACAAATATTACCCACAATCATTAATGTCATCAAAACCAGCAGAATCTGCTTCAACGGACGTTTGCGGGCCAGGAGCAGCATGGGTGCACCAAAACAAACACCCAACGCATACGCAGAAATGAAATGACCGGCCACGGGAATGCTGATTCCCAAATCAGTAGCCACATAGGGCAAAATACCCATCATCGTAAATTCGGCAATCCCTAGCCCCAATGTGCCGAACGCCAATGCAATAAGACTCTTCTTCATACCTTAAAAAACAACCTATATTTTTTACCGGGCGCAAAGATAATGACATTGCATTCTCCAAATAAAAAGGATACCGAATTATTTTCAGTATCCTTCTTCATTTTTTATCTTATATCAATTGTATACCCACCTTTAAAGACTCCTCCCGGCGCCAAGTGCTGCATCCAGTCCTTATCCTTATATTCGCCCTTATAATGGGCACGGTCACAACGCCCGTACCACGGCTCGATGCAGACAAACGGAGCATTCTTGGCCGGAGGCGACCACAACCCCACCACCGGAGTGTCGAAATACAGACTGAGATAGGGCTTCTTCTCCTTATTATATAATGTAACTTCTTTCACTTGACTGTTTTCCAGAATCAGGGCATCTTTATCAAAGGAGTGGATGTCCAAAGGCAGCAGGCCATCTGTCAACTCAAGCAAATATTCCTTATCCGGAGCGGCACATCCTTTCTCGGAGATAAGGATATAGTGCAAACCTTCCGTCTTATCAAAGCCGAAATATCCACGGTCCGTTGTCTCCGTATCATAGTCCGGGTAATAGAAAGCCGGATGGGCCCCTATCTGGAAGTGCATTTCGCGTGTTCTGGTATTGATGACTTTCCAAAGCACCTCAATCTTCTTTCCCTCTATCCGATAGCCTATCTCAAGGCAAAACGGGAAAGGATATTTCTTGCGTGTTTCCTCACTGTCAACCAGTCGATAGCGTACCTCATCTTCCAGTTCAAGCATCAATTCAAAATCCATATCGCGGGCAAAACCGTGTTGCGTCAATGCGTAGGAAACGCCTTCGTGGCGGTATTCATTCTCCCAAACGCTACCTACAATGGGAAAAAGCACCGGAGAATGCCGTTTCCAAAAAGCGGGGTCTGCCTGCCAAAGATATTCTTTTCCATCATGCAAGATACTGCATAACTCGGCTCCATGCGGTGAAACTTTAATTGTCAGTTCTGAATTAGAAAGTGTTTTCATATCATATATCATTTTGTTATTTTCTCATATAGTGTGGCATCTCTCCGGGTATTTCCATCGAAATCTCCACCAGACCACCGACCACTCCGTCCTGCTTCCATGCCGTCTGATAAATCATTTTCTTGACACCGTTCTTCTCAATGGTGTAGGCATTCACTCCCCCCGTCTCCAGCAGTTCGCGTATCTTGGCCTGCGATTGCGGGTTGTGGCAATCAAAGAGATTCTTGCCTATCAGGTCACCGTGTTTGGCAAACGTACGGCATGCTTTCTCGTTCATATATAGGATGATTCCCTTTGTGTCGCATACAGTTACGGCACAGTTCATTTCATTGGCCCATTCGTACATAATTCTTTATTTTTAATTGGCTATTTTCTATGCACTTGAAATACATTTACAGAAAACTCTTCAAAGTCAAATGTCCTTTTCTCTATCGAATTATTATTGCATTAATCCTCCTTCTATGAAGAAAACGACTTCATTCAATCGTTCTTTATTCGATTCTTCATCTTTGAAAATAGCTGGAGTGAAGATTATCCTATCTTGAATCAGATTATCTACCAAATCCCACATGATTTCATGGTACAGCATCACCATTGCCACTTTTTCATTGTCAATACCATATTGGCTTGCTAAGGAGCCACAATTATTCTTTAGTTCCGCACTGATAGAGTTTACCAATTTTTCAGTTATTTGATGAAAGCGGTCTTGCCGTTTCTTTATAATAGGAAATAATACATCTCCATTATCATCTACCAGCCCATAAGGTTTTAACTGAGAAACGAGTTTGGCATCTGTTACTTTTCCGAATTGTGCTATTTCATCAGCACAATGGTCCATAATGTCGTTGTCAGGAGCAATGCCGCTATTGATGTAAGTCAAAATCAAATTCTGTTCTCCGAAACCATTCGTACCGCATGCAAAGCCATTTCTTGATTCGTATAATACCCAGTAACAGCCACTCCAGCTTGTATAATTGTCAACATCCTCAAACAAGACTAACTTTGTCCACATTTTTCCATCCAGAAGGTATGAAAAAACAAGTGAGAGTACATTGTTCTTGAATCCCATTTCACTGATAGTTTGTGTCAATGATATAAAGTCTGCCTTTGTTTTGACATACATGGATTCAGCAATCTCCTTACTTAAGCTTCTTAGAGAATTGGTCTGTTCTTTGTCGAGAATGGGTATAGTAGCTTTCCATTTTCCTTTTGTTTTACTGACAAGTCCACCTACTTCCAATAACAATAATTGGCTATCAGAGCATTTAATACCCATTTCACGAAGTTCGGCTTGAGTACGTGGAGTCCGTAAATTGTATAGTATTTCCCAATTATTATCTGGCTTTACATAGTCTTCGGGCTGATGTCCGTTCACTGCAACAAACTGGGTTGCTTCCCATTCGCTATAAGGTCTTATCGATATTTGTGCTTTAATCATTGTGGTAACGGACAATAAGGTAAACAACAATAATAAGTCCGGATAATATTTCATATATCGCTTAATTTTAGTTTTGTTCATCATTCATGCACTTCTCTTATGTAACAAAGATAACGTTTTTTTCAATTCCTCTCTCAAACCTATAACAAAAAACTTCCCGACTACCAATAAAAAACTTCCTAACTACTAATAGTAAAGTTTGCAAGTATAGAGATAAAGAATTACCTTCGCCCTTGGTTTGTCTATCCCAAGCCTTGGGATAGAAATCCCCAACCTTGGCATACACATCCACAACCTTGGGACAAACTTTGTAAGCCCCAATAAACAAACGAACCTCATAACAACGCTACCATCATGGCAGAATACAACATGCAGGAACTGAACCTGCCGGGAGAAGACGGCAAACGCATCCTCTACCCACGAATGAAACTATACGGGCAGGTGGACTTGGAAACCATCACCGAAAAGATAGCATACGCCTCATCCTTCACACGAGGAGACATCATCGGACTGGTGCAAGCCATCACCGACGAAATAGCCTACCAAATGGGGCAAGGTTACTCCGTGAAGATTGACAACTTAGGAGTATTCACCCCTGCCCTCGGTCTGCGGCAAGACCGTGAACGGGAGACGGGCGAAGAAGGAGACACCAAGCGAAACGCCGTCAGCATCTGCCTGAAGGACATACATTTCAAGGTGGACAAGGAACTGCTGTACCGCACCGCTCGCCATTGCCACCTGAAACGTTCCACCGATAAATTCCAACGCTCCTCACAAGTGTTTTCTCCGCAGGAACGGCTGGAACGGGCAAAAAAGTACCTGGAGAAGAACAGTTTCATGACCCAAGCCGACTATTGCCAATTGACCGGCTTATTGAAGTCCGCCGCTTCCCGTGAGTTGCGCGAATGGATAGCCAATCCCGAATCGGGCATCGACTACAAAGGACGAGGAACACACAAGATTTATATTCTAAGGAAACCATAACCCACATCCATTGAAACCATAAAAACAATGAAGATACTACATACCAGCGACTGGCACCTGGGACACACCCTCTACAACTACGACCGCACCGTCGAACAGCAGGCCTTCCTACGGCAACTCACCCGCATAGTAACCGAAGAGCAGCCCGACGCCATGGTGGTAAGCGGAGATATCTACCACTACTCCTCTCCCGCTGCCGCCACGCAGAAGATGTACACCGACGCCATGCTGAACATTCACCAAGCCTGCCCCGAAATGACCATCGTAGTCACCGCCGGAAACCACGACAGCAGCTCGAAACTGGAGATAGACAGCAACCTCTGGCAGCACTTCGGCTTGAACATTGTGGGAAACATCGAACGTACAGCCGAGGAAGTGAATCTGGACAAGCACATCATCGAGATAAACAATGAAAAAAAGACAATAGGCTACGTCATTGCCGTGCCCCACGTCTATCCGCAAAACTTCCCCCTGCTGGACACTGAAACACCGCGCGACCAACGGCAGGCACGCTTCTTCCAGGCACTGCTGGACGAAGTGAAGAAACGGAATACGGCACAGCTTCCCGTCGTCCTCATGGCCCATCTCTCCATTGAAGGCAGCGACCGTAGCGGGCACGATGAGAGTATCGGCGGAATAGAGTATGTTCCCCTCAGCGCTATGGGAGAAGGGTACGACTACCTGGCACTCGGACACATCCATTGCCCTCAGGACATCAAAGGCAGTCATCACCACGCACGCTATTGCGGCACTCCCCTCCCCGTCAGCTTCGACGAAACCTATCCGCACTCCGTCTCCATCATCGAGTTGGAGAAAGGGGCAGAGCCACAAATCAGTACAAGGGAAATTGAAAATCCGATTCCGCTCGTCACACTTCCCCATGACCCGACACCTTTCGAAGACGCCTTGAAACTGCTGGAAGAATATCCGGAAGAGAAACCTGCATACCTCCGTCTGAATGTGCTGACAAAAGGCTACCTGCCCCCCGACTGCAACGAAAAAGCCTCGAACGCCGCCAAAGGCAAGGCATGCAAATATTGCTACATCAAGACTACCCGAGAGCGGCAGGCCGACACTGACGAGAGCAAGCCTATCTCCATCCAAGAGATGCAGGAAATGTCTCCCCTGGAAATAGCCAGACTCTACTACCGCGAAACCGAAGGAGAAGAGATGGACCCAGAACTTTGCCAGCTGATGGAGACTGTCATGCAAAAAGTGAAAAGCAAGAACAACTCCTAATCATTTGTCCGGAACATGAAACTCCAGAAACTCACCATAAAGAACCTTGCCTCCATAGAAGATGCCGTCATCGACTTTGAGAACGGACCGCTAAGCGAGGAATCCCTTTTCCTTATCTGCGGTGAGACGGGTGCAGGGAAGACAACCATTCTCGACGCCATCTGCCTGGCACTCTACAACGAAACGCCCCGCATGGACCATGCCGAGAACGAAAAATACAAAGACCTGAGCCAGACTTTCTCTGCCAAAAAGGAAGATGTTGCCATCAACGACAGCAGGCAACTGATGCGCCGTAACACCAGTGAAGCATGGACGGAGCTGGAGTTTACCGGCTCGAACGAAACGCCCTACACCGCCCGATGGTACGTGGCACGGGCACACCGCAAGATTTCAGGAGCCGTGCAAGATGTGCGCTGGACACTGGAAAACAAGAAAAGCGGCGCACAGCTCAACAAAAAGAATGAGATAAAGGCAGAAATACAAGCTGCAGTGGGGTTGACCTTCGAACAATTCTGCCGCACCACCATGCTGGCGCAAGGCGACTTCACCAAGTTCCTGCAAAGCAAGGAAAGCGAAAAATCGGATATTCTGGAAAAGCTGACCGGTACAAGTATCTACTCCGAAATAGGTGCCGAAATATATGCCGCCACCAAGGAAAGACGGACGGAATACGAAAACCAGAACCGGAAGCTGGAAGGCATCCACATCCTGGCAGAAGAAGAAGTCGCTGCAATCAAGGAAGCCATAGCCACGCAAAATGCCGGAGTCAAGGAAGCCAATGAGCAGAAAACCACCGCCCTCGCAAAAAGGGACTGGCTGAAAAAATACTCCGAACTCCTCCTCACCCGTGAACAGCAAAAGAAGATGTGGGAAGGGAAGCAAGCGCAACTGCAATCGGACGAATTCAAACAGAAAGAACTGCTGATTAAGGAATGGAACGCCACCGCCGATGCCCGCAACTGGCTCTCTACCTTGAAACAGCAGCAACAGCAACAACAACAGAACCATGCACAAGCCGGAATGTTAAGAGCATCCTTTGCCCGGCTGAATGGAGGAAGCAAGTGGCTATGCGGTTTCCTAGAAGAGCAAGAAGACAAGCTGCATCGTGCCGAGAAGTATTTGCAAGAGCATTCGCCCTTACTGCCCATGTTCGAGCAAAGCCAATCCATCATTACCGGCCTGAAATCCGCACTCGATGCCCAAACACGCATCGGCACCTACAACGCGCACCTTGAAAGACTTGCCGCGCAACAACCCGGAAAGGTCAAGGAGCGCACCGACAAGGAAGCTGCCCTCACCCGGAAAGAACAAGAGAACCATGCATTGCAAAACGAAATAAACCTCCGGAACAAGCAACTTGAAACCATGGACCGCCCTGCCCTGCAAGACAAGAAAAACAAACTCGATGCCGGACGGGAGAACCTGCTGCAAGCCTTGAGCGCCTTGTCTTTACTGGCTGAAACGGAAAGGACACTGAACGAGGCGAAGGAAAACGAAAAGGCTTTGAACGCCAAAGTGGAGGCGTGCCAAAAGCAATACGTCCTCCTGCAAACAGCATTCGACAGCAAGAAAACAAGTTATGATGACATCCGCACCCTCTACGACAAGCAAAAGGAAGCCGTAGAAGAGTGGGCAAAGGAAGCACGCTCCCGGCTTGCCGTCGGGGATACTTGCCCCGTGTGCGGACAAGAAATAAAATCGCTCTGCAAAGATGAAGATTTCCAGTCTGTCCTTGCTCCCATACGCACCTCCCTGGAAACAAAAGAAAAAGAATACAAGGAAACCGAGCAGGCATTGAACAACAACCGGACAGAATCCAATACCTACGGAACGCTGGCAGAGAATGCCCGTCAGTCCACAGCAAGAGCGCTCCGGAGCTACAACCTTGCCCACACTGACGCACAGGCCAAATGCGCCCAATGCAACGGCGTCGGCCTCTCCACAACCACCGGCGAAACCCTGAAGAAGCTACTGGAAGAGAACAAGCTGGAAGCAGACAAACTGAACGAAAAGCTCACGGAAGTTCAAAAGCTCAGCGCACAAATCATAACTCTGCAACGGCAAAAGGACGAATGCCAAAAACATGTGGACGCTGCACGCCAAGCCTTCAACTCTGCCGATAGAGTGCTGAATGAGCTGAAAAACAGCATCGTCAATTACGAGTCGCTCACCGCCAACGAAAAGGAGAACATACGTGCCACCATGGACCGCGTCACTCCCCACATCCTCTGGGAAGGATGGAACACGGAATGGGAGAACTCCCCCCTCTCCTTTATTGACCGCCTGACGCAAGCTACGCGCAACTACCGGCTGGCGCAGGAAAAACAAAGAGAACTGAAATCCGCCATTGCCCTTATCCACAAAGAGCTGGAAGGGATAAACATCAACAAGGAAAGCATCGATGCCGCATTCCCCGACTGGCGCAACGCACCTGCAGCAACACAGGAAATGGAAATCAAGGACCTGGGGATTGCCTGGAATAATCTGAATACACAAGCAAGCGGACTGAAACAAAGCATATCCTCCACCGCAGAACAAATGGCAAGGCTGCAAAAGGATTTAACCGGGTTCTATGCCGCCAACCCCACTCTCGACGAGGAGCGTATCACCGTCCTATCCGCTTGGTCCGGCTCCCGGATAGAAGCATTGCGTGCCTCATTGCAGACACTTAAAGAGGAAGAAGTAGCTGCATCGACCGCCTTTCATCTGGCCACCGGACAAGTGGAAGAGCACATCAGCCGGAAGCCCGAAATAGAAGAAAACGAGAACCTCGAAACCCTGGATGCACTCATCGCGAATCTCGAAGAAAAGATAACCGCCGGCAACCAATCCATCGGCCAGCAGAAGTTACGCCTGGAAGAAAACACTCGCAACATCGACCGGATAAAGGAAGAAAAGGAACGTGCCGACCGGCTACGCGAAGAGTATCTGAAGTGGGACCGCCTCTGCCACCACTTCGGTGACGAACGGGGAAAGAACTTCCGCAACATAGCCCAGAGCTTCGTCTTGAAAGAACTGCTGGCAGGCGCCAATTTCTATCTGCAACGCTTGACCGACCGCTACGAACTGGAATGCCAGGCCGGTTCGCTCACCATCCTGCTGCGCGACTTCCATCAAGGAGGTGCGGCACGTCCGGCATGCACCTTATCGGGCGGCGAAAGCTTCCTGGTATCTCTGTCACTTGCCCTCGGACTTTCTTCCCTCAGCCGCCAGAGCCTCTCGGTAGACACACTGTTCATCGACGAAGGTTTCGGCACACTGAGTAGCGACTACCTGAACACCGTTATGGACACATTGGAAAAGCTGCACCAGATGGGCGGCAAGAAGGTAGGCATCATCAGTCACGTGGAAGGACTGAAAGAGCGCATAAAGACCCAGATACAAGTACGGAGGATAGACAGTTCAAGAAGCGAAATAGAAGTGGTGAATACCCTCTAAGCTGGTATCGGGATAAAGAAAACGAATGTTTTTTCGGCTCTTGATAGTACAAGCACCTGCATTATTGTGTATTTTTGCAGTCTCATAAAAAAGAAAAGACAATGAAAAAGTTCATGAAAGGAGTCCGGTTTACTCCTAAAAACTATTCCGACGAAGTAGAAGCCAAAATTCAACATTATAAGAAAGAAGGATATAAACTGCCGATGCGAAGCGCACTCCGCACCGAGGAGCAGTTGGCCGGTATCCGCGCAAGCGCCAAAATCAACACTGCCCTGCTGGATTATCTCTCCGAGAACATTCGCGAAGGCATGTCCACAGCTGAAATTGACCATATGGTGTATTGCTTCACCACAGACCACGACGCCATCCCCGCCCCCTTCATGTACGAAGGCTTCCCCAAAAGTGTGTGCACCAGCATCAACGATGTAGTGTGCCACGGCATTCCCAGCACCAGGGAATTCCTGAAAAACGGTGATATTGTAAATGTCGATGTATCCACCATTTACAAAGGTTACTTTGCCGACGCATCACGCATGTTCATGATTGGCGAAGTCAGCCCCGACATGCAGAGACTGGTACAGGTCACCAAAGAATGCCGTGACATAGGCATACAGACCGCACAGCCCTGGGCACGCCTCGGTGACGTAGGCGCCGCCATCCAGGAGCATGCGGAAAAGAACGGATACAGCGTGGTACGCGACCTCTGCGGACATGGCTGCGGCGTCAAGTTCCACGAAGAACCGGATGTGGAACACTTCGGCAAACGTGGTACGGGCATGCTGATAGTGCCGGGCATGACGTTCACCATCGAACCGATGATTAACATGGGAAGCTACGAAGTCTTTATCGACGAAGCCGACGGATGGACCGTCTGCACAGACGACGGACTGCCTTCTGCCCAATGGGAAAGCCAAATCCTGATTACTGAAGACGGAAACGAAATATTGACACAATAAGGCGGACACTTCAAAACACTTATGGAGATAGTATTACTGATTATAGGGATAATCATCGGAACCGTAGTCGGCTATCTGGCGGCAGACCGCAAGTCTGCCGCACTGAGGGCGGAAATCAGCGGGACAAAGAAGGAAATAGAATTATTGAAGCTGCAGAAGGAAGAAGCCGAAGCATTGCACAAGCGCATGAATACCGAGTTCGAGAATCTCTCCAACCGTATCTTCCAGAGCAAAGCCGAAGACTTTACCAGGCTGAATGCCGAACACCTGGGCAATCTGCTCCGTCCGCTGGGCGATAACCTGAAGGACTTCCGCCAAAAGGTGGAACAAGTATACAGCACCGAAGCCAAAGAACGTTTCTCGCTGGGAGAACGCATCAAGGAACTGGTGGAACTGAACAACCGCCTCAGCGAAGATGCCAACAACCTGACCCGTGCCCTGAAAGGAGACTCCAAAATGCAAGGCAACTGGGGCGAAATGATTCTGGAACGTCTGTTGCAAGCCTCCGGACTGATTGAAGGCGAACACTACTTCCGCCAGGAGTTTCTAAAAGACGAACGGGGCGAAGCCATCATCAACGAGGAAAGCGGGCAGAAGATGCAGCCCGACATCATCGTGAAATACCCCGACGAACGGGAAATGATTATCGACTCCAAAGTGTCGCTGACTGCCTATGCTGCCTACACCTCTGCCGAAAGCAAGGAGGAGCAGGCACACTTCCTGAAAGCACACCTGCAATCTGTCCGCTCCCATATCGACGAGCTAAGCCATAAAGACTACTCGCATTACGACGCCCAATCACCGGATTTCGTTATGATGTTCATCCCCACCGAAGGTGCCTACCTCCTCGCCATCCAAAGCGATGCCCACCTCTGGGAATATGCCTACAACAAAAAGGTGGTACTAATGAGCCCCACCAACCTGATTAGCGCCCTGCGCCTCTCGCTCGACCTTTGGAAGAAGGAGAACCAGGTAAAGAATGTGCAGGCCATCATCAAGCGCGGCACCATCTTATATGAAAAGATTGCAGGCTTTACCGACACCTTCCTCGGTATCGGCGACCGGCTGGCCAGCCTGCAAAGGGATTACGACAAAGCCTTCAACCAGCTCTCGGACGGTAACGGCAGTGTAGTACGCCAGGCCGAAATGCTGAAAGGCATGAGCCTCACTCCCAAGAAATGCATTTCTCCAAGATTGCTGCCCAAAGACACCATTCAAGAAGAAACAGAAGAGGAAAACGATAACATTCAATAAAACATCCAACATGAAAACTCAGAAAAACCGCATTCTCCTTCACCAAGAACCATTCATACGAGGTCTGTGTCAACAGGAATTACCACCGGAGAAATAACAGCCATTCTGGCAAATGCACTGATTCATATCAAGGAATAAAGAAAAAGCGACGAAGAATCCACTCCACTTTCTTTCAATAGAGAGGAAATGCCCCGAACAAAAAACTCCGGCAAAGCCCTGAAGGACAAGCCGGAGTTTTTTTATCTCAAGACGGACAAGGAAGATTATCCACCGAAGTTATCGAACATCAGGTTCTGAGCCGGAACGCCGAGGTCGTCGAGCATCTTCTCAACAGCCTTCGACATCGGGCCGGGACCACACATGTAGTATTCGATGTCTTCGGGAGCTTCGTGGTCTTTCAAGTAAGTCTCGTAAATTACGTTGTGTACGAAGCCCGGAGTGTACTTCACGCCCGCTGCATCGGCTGCCG
>OHBE01000408.1_pt1 | contig 49518 bp, 41 predicted proteins | sample 1577231 | NCBI WGS metagenome assembly OHBE01 (sample SAMEA3541506, study PRJEB24748) | human gut metagenome | biome: human gut; feature: human-associated habitat; material: faeces | place: China | collected 2012 | reverse complement strand
AACTGGAGGTGTAATCAGAATGTTACACAATCACTTACGCAACTTCACGTCGCACAAATTTTTAATACACCATCATTCAATGGCAACATTACCGTACAGATTACAAGCTCGCAAGATGAACGTCGGCCCCAAGGCAGGCAAAGTTATCTACTCTGCTGCTCCCATTTTGGGACAGAAAGTTTCTTTCCACGAACTCTGCAAGGAGATCGCTGACGATTCCACCGTCGGCACGGCGGACGTGAAAGCCGTACTCGACCGCCTTTCCAAGGTAATCGTCCGCAACCTGAAAAAGAGTTTGGCAGTCGATTGTGGCGATCTCGGCACTTTCCGCCCATCGCTCACGTCCCAAAGCGTGGAAGACCCCAAGGAATTTAAGACATCGATGATCGCGCCGGCCCGCGTGGTATTCACACCGCGTATGGAGTTCAAAAATTCGCTTCGCGAGTGCGGATTCGTTCTTGTCCGCCCCGGAGAGGACAACCCTGAGGGGCAGGAAGGATCCGGCACGCCTACGCCCAATGGCGGCGGCAACGGCGGCGAGCAAGGCAGCCAGGGCGGCGGCCTCTGATCGCCTCTGATTACAACTTCAAAGTATTTACATTAAAATTTATAGAAACTATGGCAAATTTGAAAATTGTCCCAGGCACTACTAAAACACTATTCACTGGAACGGTGACAATTTCCGGAAAAACCGGACGGATTGAGCTTCAGAAAGCAGAATTTCAGGATCAACAGGGTAAAAAAGTAGAACGATTTGTTATTTGGAATCCAAACTTCCCCGGATGCCCATTTTTAGGCTTTACGGTTCCGGGAGCTTTTTCTTCTTTGGAAGACGCCTGTCATTGCCTTTGTGAAGTCGGATTAAAGCTCGAGTCAAATCCAAAGAATCAAGGAACGCTAATCTTTCAAGCAGAAACGGATTTCATGGGTCACCCAGCAGTTGGAGTCAAAATTTACAAAACAGCAAATAATGACTACGAGTGTGTGTTGTCAAAGCTGTTTAACCCTCCATGTGCTCCTTTGTACAAACGCAATTCATTCACAAAATCTACATTGGAAGAAATTTTCAGTCAGATAGAAGATTTAAAGACTTTCTACAGGCTGTGGATATTAAGGCAAAAACAGATTTACGGTAGCACACCAAACCCTGATTTTTAGTCGAGAATAATTCGATCCGAATAAAGAAAGGTCATGAATCTGACAGGGGTGGCGCATCAATAGTATGTGCCACCCCTGTGCAGTTTGTAGTATCTCCTCCCCCTGCCTGATCCAAAGTTTATCCACACTCATATATATAATAAACTGCCGCTCAAAACTGAATCGGCTAAGACGGCCGTTCGGCCAAATATCGGGTTCGCTCTTGGGGTTTCCTGACGAAAGGCATAACTTTGCGAGCATCGAATCAACAAAAAATAAACCCGATACTATCTTATGCAACCTATCGTATCTCCATCTTTGCTGTCGGCCGACTTCCTGCATCTGGCCGACGATGTCGAAATGATCAATCGCAGCGAGGCCGACTGGCTGCATATCGACGTCATGGATGGCGTATTCGTCCCCAATCTTTCGTTCGGTTTTCCCATTCTCGAAGCTATCCGACCGATTTGCAAGAAGCCGCTCGATGTTCACCTGATGATCGTGGAGCCGATGAAGTTCGTGGACAGGTTGGCCGAACTGGGCGTTTATATGATGAACGTCCACTATGAAGCCAGTCCGCACCTGCATCGCTCACTGGCGGCGATTCGCAAGGCCGGTATGAAATCGGGCGTCACGCTCAATCCGCATACTCCCGTGGAGGTGCTGACCGACGTGCTGGAAGAGGCCGATATGGTGCTTCTGATGAGCGTAAACCCGGGATTCGGAGGGCAGAAATTCATCGAAAGGACGATAGACAAGACGCAACGCCTGCGCCGAATGATCGATAGCCAAGGTCTGGATACGATTGTTCAGATCGATGGCGGTGTCAATGCCGCCACGGGAAAACGTCTGATCGAAGCAGGAGCCGATTCGCTCGTCGCCGGCAGCTATGTGTTCGGAGCAGAGAAGCCGGAAGAAGCCATCAGTCTGCTGAAGAGTTATAGCCGTTAGACGATCGTGCCGGTCTGCCCGAAGCCGTACTTTCGCCCCGGACCGTTTCTGTGGGTATTGCTTTTTCTGTCGACAGGCATAGGCCTGACGGAATACTTTCGCTCTCCTGTCGTTGCGCTTGGTGCGCTGACGACAGGATTTTTTCTTTATATCCTCTGTCTCTTTTTCCGGCCGGCCGTTGGGAAAAGGACCGTCGCGGCTCTTCGTTTCGCCCCGATCGGCCTGCTTCTCGTTGCTGCGGGAGCTTTCTCCACACAGCTGACACGAGAGCGACTGACAGCTACTTCACGCTACAAGCTGTCTTCATCCGACACTTTTCGGGTCATCGGGAATCCGGAGCCACGCGAGGGCAAACTGCGAATGCAGGTACAACTGACAGGAGGCTCCTCCCCATCTTATATCCTGTACATCCGACACGAAGGGGAATACGAGCCGGTCGCTCGCGGCGATATGCTCAAGCTTAGGAATTTCTATGCCCGATCGGCCGAAGAATGGGAGCAGAAAGCTCCGGCAATGGGGCGGTATATGGCGGGCAAAGGACTGTCCGGCAGTCTGCATGCCAAGACCGGAGATGTAGAAATCTTGCCGACAGCCAAAGGGCCGTTCTCCCTCAGGCAAAAGGCTTTGGATCTGTCGGATCGCTTGGCTGCCACATTGTACGAACTCTCCCCTTCGCTACTGTCCGATTCGCAGCGTGCGATGCTCGAAGCCATGTGTCTGGGGCGTGAGGGCGAAGCTCCCGACGTTCGCCGTAAGTTCGTCGCGGCAGGCGTGGCACATATCCTTGCTGTGAGCGGTTTTCACGTGGGTATCGTATTGGCTGCCCTCGGTTTTCTCATGCGTATTCTGCCGATACCGCAGCGATGGCGTCGGGCAGAGTGGCTGCTTCCGCTTGCAGGGGGATGGATATACGCATTCGTTTGCGGTTTGGGTGCTCCTGTAGTCCGAGCCATGCTGATGGCTACCTTATATATAGTCGGTAAATGCTCGGGCAGACCGACGGATGGATTGAATATTTGGGCTGCGGCAGCGTGCATTACACTCGTGGTCGATCCCCTCTCTTTTTATGACGTGGGTTTTGTGCTCAGCTATGCCGCGGTAGCTTCTATCCTGATCTTCTTCAGACCGCTGGCGTCCTTACTCCCCGATGTGCGGCAGCCTCTTCTTCGTCTGTGTCGTGATGCTATGGCGCTGTGTCTTGCAGCGCAAGCTTTCACCCTGCCGTTGGCGGCACATTATTTCGGACATGTCGGCATTATTTTCCTTTGGGTCAATCTTCCGCTTACCCTGCTGGTCGTTTTTCTGATTCCCCTTAGCCTTATTTATATGGTCTTGGCAGCTGTCGGATTACCCTTGATGTTGTTGTCCCGAATGGTCGGTATTTGTGCCGATGGAGTGGAGAGATTGGTTACTGCGGCGGCTGCTGTGTCGCCGAGCGTGGAATACGCCTGGCAACCTTCGATGCCGGTCGTACTATGTATTATGGCTGTATTGCTTGCGGTAGGTATCCTTTGGCGCGCAAATCGGCGACGATACGAGTGACAAGCTGTCTCTCATCCTCTTCATCCACCAGCTTATCGCTATTTACAATCACCTTTGCACGGCGATATATATCGCCTCGGAAAGCCATTTCCTCCCGGATGTGGGAGAGCAGCTCTTCGCCGGTCTTGTCTTTCACCTTCGGCCTTGTCCGCTTGCATAACTCCAAACGAACGGCAAGAACCTCATCCGAAACTTCCAAATACAGCGTCAAGCCGGCTTCGTTCATCAGCGTCATATTGTCCGAATGACAGGGCAATCCGCCCCCTGTGGCGATAATAGCATCCTCCATTCCGGATAGTTCTTCGATGACGACACGCTCGCGCCTGCGAAAAACCGCCTCGCCTTCGTCACGGAATATATCCGCCACGCGCTTGCGGAATCGGTTCTCGATAAAGAAATCCGTATCGATAAAACGCCAACCGAGTACATCGGCCATCTTACGCCCTACCGTACTCTTGCCGGAACCCATATAGCCAACGATAAAAATCGGAGCGTGCATCTTACCTCATCTTCTTATTACCACCAATAGTGAAGCACCTGAAACGATCAGACGGCTCCTTGTGTCTCTTCAGTGGTGCTCTCACCTTCCGGAGCTTTCTTCTTCAACTCGGGATAGGTGATGCGTGAATGGTACATGATCTTGATCTTCTCGAAGAAAACTTCCTTGCAGACACGAATATCCTTGAATGTAAGAGGTGTATCCACCAGCAAACCGTCCTGTAAGATGCCATCGACTATCTTGTCGATAAGTTGCTTGATACCCTCTTCGGTATGGCGGCTGAGGCTTCGACTCGATGCTTCGATGGCGTCTGCCATCATCAGTATACCCGTCTCCTTGCTGAATGGATTCGGCCCGGGATAAGTGAACAACTCCGGATCCACCTCTTTGTCGGGATACTGATTGCAATAGGAATTATAGAAGTATTTGGTCTTACCCCGTCCGTGATGCGTCCGGATAAAATCGATAACGGAGTCCGGCAAACGGTGTTTCTGCGCCAAGGCAATACCATCGGTCACATGACGAATGATAATGCGAGCACTCTCGTCAAAAGGCAATTTGGAGTGCGGATTCTCTGCTCCCTGATTCTCTGTGAAATAAGATGGGTTCTTCATTTTTCCTATATCATGATAGAGGGCACCGGTGCGTACAAGCTGTACATCTGCTCCGATCTTGGTGGCTGCCTCCGTAGCGAGGATGGACACTTGGATCGAATGCTGAAAGGTACCCGGCGCCACCTCCGAGAGCTGACTGAGCAGCGGCGTATTGACGTCGCTCAGCTCAACCAAACTGATATTGGAAACGTAGCCGAAAGCACGCTCCATCAGATAGACGAGCAGGTAGCTGAACATGAGGAAGATCAGATTCACACCGAAATAGAGAATGTTCAGCCCGTCTCCCATCTCTACCCGACCGTCCTGCATCAGCGAGAACGAAAGCTGTACGACGGAATAAGTGAGGAAAACCAAAAAGGTCGTCCGAACCAACTGCAGGCGTGATGTCAGACGGCGCATACTGGTCACAGACACGATACCGGCCAGCACTTGCAAGAGGATAAACTCGTAAATGTCCGGCACGAACATGGCAACGATCAGTACGTTGATCACATGGGCAAAAAATGCCGTGCGCGAATCATGGAACGTACGTACCAGAATGGGTAGAATGATAAAAGGGATGATATAGATATTGAACCATCCGAAGCTGATAGCCAACTCTGTAATCAGATTGATCACCAGAATGAGCGAAAGCACAAAGAAGGAATTGTGCAGCCGATCGAAAAATACAGGTCGGAACGAGAGCATATAAGCCCAAAGAGCCAGCAGCAGGAAGAAGATAATCAGAAAGATGCCGAGATTGCGTGTAAATCTGAGGGTCGTACCTCCCGAACGCTCTTCATAGGTCTTCTTGAACGACTGAAGGACATTATAGGTATAGGCGTCTACAATCTCACCCGTACCGATTATACGTTCGCCGGCCTGTATCATTCCGGTCGATACCGATAGATTCTGTAGCTCTTCCTGTACCACCTGTCTGTGCATTTCGGGGCTTTCCGTGAGATTCACTCGCAAGTAGTTGGTCAGGTTCAGTCCGCGAAGAACTTCCCAATCCAACCCGGACGGAGCCTCTTCCACGAACATTTCATAAGCCTCCTTGAGCGTGTAGAAACGTGTAAGGGGCTCGCGATTCGAGCTTCGATCGGCTTGTAAGAGGTTGATCTCCATCACGTCATCGGCATGGAGAGCTTTGCTATCCTCATTGCTGATAAGGCCTTGCCGGTATATATTGCGCAGGAAATCGACGACGTAGTGATCGTACACTGGCGACAATCTGCCCTTGAGGTTCTTGTCATAATCGTTGCGCCAGGCCATCTGCATCTTTGCACCGATCGTTTCGTCCATGGTGAAATATGGTTTGATGGTACTGCGCAGACTGTCGCGCTCGGCATCAAGTATCACCTGAGGCTTGTATATGAGGAAATCATAAGGAGCCGTGAGCAGTTCATATTGCCATGGTTTGCCACGATAGAATTGGTATTTGAACTTCAGTTCCTGTGGGGCGAAAAGCGTGAGCATCATTGCCGTCAGGAAAAAGAAGACCAACGATTTGTACTGAATTTTCATCTTCATCTTCATTGCGAGAAAGTTAAATTATAGCTCCTGGTATAGGGCAAGACGAACGCTACCGGCATGCAACACGTTCGCTCACAGACTATAATTCGATTACCGCCAGTCCCACAAAGATAAAAGCAAAAAGAGTAAGTCCGTGTGAGAGACTGTGCCATATAAATAAAACGAGACCGCTCCAATGCGATATTGAAACGGTCTCTCGGAATGATTGGGGTGGACGATGGGACTCGAACCCACGACAGACGGAACCACAATCCGTTGCTCTACCACTGAACTACGCCCACCATCATAAATGGATGCTCCTGCGAGCAGCGGTGCAAAGGTACATATATCTTTCAATTATGCAAGCTCCTTAGCGGCCAATTCTTCTCAATTTTCAGCCGACAGTGGCCGTCGAATAGAATTTCCACACCTCATTACAGGCAGTTCAAGCTCCTCTTTCGAGTGATTCGATAGGAGTGCCTCCCGATTTTGGAACCAAAAATGATGAAATCGCCGTTCCTAAAAACGGGAAAACTCGCGCGTAAATTTTTTCGTTTTGGTTCGATAAATTATTTTTTTTCACGCCAAAACAAAAATTTTCTCGAACCACGTTATGCTGACTGTAAAACGAGAAAATTCCGGAACCTAAAAAGTCGAACAGAACTTCTCTGCACCCCTACACTGCCGTATCCGGCTATAAAACTCAATCGGTCACGTTGCACTCGAGACCGGAATGTGCATCCAATAGGTGTGAATATCTTACGACCTCGGTATGGATCGAATTGGCTATTTTTGGGGGTGTCAAAAGAAAGCATCAAGCAGATGAAACGGAAGACTCTCAACCTCGGCGGCAGGCTTTTCAGTCTGGAAAAGCCCGTCGTAATGGGCATTATGAATATCACCCCCGATTCTTTTTACTCCGGCAGCCGCCTCTCGAGCGTGGACAGTGTGCGGAGTCGGGCACGCGAAATCGTCGAAGAAGGAGGGGCCTTGATCGACGTCGGTGCTTATTCCTCACGTCCTAATGCCGATCACATATCGGCACAGGAGGAAATGGAGCGACTGCGCCCGGCACTGAAAGTATTGCGGGATGAGTTTTCGGACATGCCGGTATCGGTGGATACCTTCCGTGCCGATGTGGCGAAGATGTGCGTAGAAGAGTATGGGGTAGCCATCGTCAACGATATTTCCGGCGGACAGCTCGACGGCGATATGTTCCGCACGGTGGCGGCTTTGCAAGTGCCCTATATCCTGATGCACATGCGCGGCACACCGGCTACGATGCAGAGCCTCACCGACTACGAAGACATTGCGGTAGATATACTGGATTACTTCGTGGAGCGTGTCGGAGAGCTGCGCGGATTGGGTCTGCACGACATTATCCTCGATCCGGGTTATGGTTTCAGCAAGACGCTGGAGCAGAATTACGAATTGCTATCGCGGCAGGAGGAGACTTTCGGCGAGCTGGAGCTTCCCATCCTGGTCGGGATCTCGCGCAAGAGTATGATCTACAAACTATTCGGCACCACTCCGGAGGAAGCTCTCAACGGTACCACGGCACTGAATATGTACAGTGTCATGCATGGGGCGGACATTCTTCGGGTGCACGATGTACGGGAAGCGGTGGAAGTATGCCGTATAGCCGACAAACTCGGCGTCGTCAAGTAAGGGCAACGCCTCCCTATCGGAAACAGAAATTCTCACTCCACAAAAAACATCTCAATCTCATGTTTCTCCAGTTTACTATCAAGGATGTAATAGACATCCTGCTCGTGGCTTTATTCATCTATGCCGTTTATACCACTTTCAAGCACTCGGGCAGCAAGGCTCTTTTCTCGGGGATTCTCACCTTCTTCGTCATCTGGATCATCGTATCGCAGATATTCCAGCTGCGTCTGATGGGAGCCATCCTTAATCAGTTCGTCAGCTTGGGGTTCTTCGTACTGGTCATTCTTTTTCAGGGAGAGCTGCGCAAGATGCTCACGGCGATAGGCTCTACGCGCCGATGGCGTTCGCTCAAGCGTCTTCTCAATAAGGAAAAGCGCGAACAGGATTTGCAGGACGAACGTCGTATCATAGCTCCGCTCATGCTTGCCTGTATGAATATGGCTCGCAAGAAGACCGGCGCTCTCATCGCCATCCAGCAGGGAATAGACCTCACTCCGTTTGCCCATACGGGCGAAGTGTTCCGCGCCGAAGTAAATGCCCGTCTGGTCGAAAACATTTTCTTCAAAAACAGTCCGCTGCACGACGGTGCCATGGTGATTGCGGACAATAGTATCATTGCAGCCGGCTGTATCCTGCCGGTCGCATACAATACGGATCTGAATAAGGATTTGGGATTGCGCCACCGATCTGCTCTGGGTCTCTCGCAGGAGACGGATGCCAAGATCATTATTATCAGCGAAGAGAGAGGGCGGATTTCGTTCGCCTACCGTGGGGAGATTCATCAGGATATCACCACGGACGAACTACAGCTCCTCCTCGAAGGTTGATACCGCGGAATTTCCTCAGAAGAGCAGGAAGACATAGTACTGTAGTATCTCCGTCAACTGGCGGGACATACACAGCATGGCAAAGACAAAGCCGATGAGGCTAAGTGTCCAAAGCCGAATGGAATCGCCGGCATAGACTGCCGACGGATGGGCAGGGCATGAGGCTCCCAACCAACGGGAACGTGCATACAGATAGACTCTATAAACAAAGTGCCCTACGATAAGTCCGATGGCGATACCCGGGATAATATCGGTGATGAAATGCACTCCGATATAAATACGGCTATAGATGACGAGTGCGACGACGCTCCAGATCGTCCACGTGTAGAATTTATTCCGAAAAATACGGCTCGTAAATAATGCCAGCGATATGTAGTTCGTCGTATGCCCTGAGATAAATCCGTATTTTCCTCCCCGATAGCCGTAGACCGTCTTCACATAGTCGATAAAATCAGGGTGGTGCGAAGGGCGGAATCTTGCGAAGAAAGGCTTGAAAAAAGAAGAGGAGAGTTGATCGCAGATGAGTACGCTCAACAAGACTGCTCCTACGATGAAGAGAGCTTCCTTTGTCGGTTTCTTATAAAAAAGGAAGAACAGAAACGCGATGGACATTATCACCCAAGTCCATTTGGCTGAGATCAAATAGAAAAAACCGTCCAACAAAGGATGCTGTACTCCGTTCAGAGTCAAAAAGAGGTTCCTTTCTACTTCAAGAATGTATTCCAAAAACATATATGCAAGAGAGGTAAATATCAGTCTGCGGGAGAGATATGAATACGAGTGAGGACGGTAGCAGGAAGCCAGCCTTCCTTGCCATCAGCCAGTTCTATCGGGTACCAGCCGTCGATAGCTTCCCCTGTAATTCTAACACGCACGCCCTCATGGAGTTCAAAGAGGGTCGTGCCATTTTCGTCCGGAGAGCTTTTGACATTGGCTACGGATGCCATCATGATGCAATAGCTATCGTCATTGAAATCAGCTTTTCGGCGGAAAGCGGCCAAATTGAACAGGATACAGAAGAACAAACTGACCCAAGCAGCATAGAACCCTCCTCGCCGCAACTTTCTGCTCCCTCCCAACAGAAAAAGCAGAATGCTCCCGAGAAAAATAATAAAGCAGATAATCCCCGTCACTACGATTACGCCCGACGAGACAGAATAGCAAAGACGTCGCCAGAGCTTGGCGGCAATACTCTCACTATCCGAGATCTTGTCAAAGGCTTTGAGTCCGGCCATTTCCAGATTGACGCGTATATCCTTGTCATTCGGAGCCAGTCGGTACGCCCGTTCGAACATAAGGATGGAAAGAGCCACTTCACCGCTCTTGTAATAGCAGCAACCGAGATTGTAAAGCAACGAAGCATCGGGTTGGGCAGTCTCGCGCAGGATTCGTTCGTATGCAGTAGCAGCTCGGCCATATTGCTTGGCATCGAACAAGCGACGGATCTCTTCGGCGGATAAAATCTTTCCGGTAGCCGAAGAATCGGCAGCCGATTCAGTCTCTACTTCCGACGTAGCAATCGAGGAAGAGTCCACTGGCAAGAATACGGACCGGCGAATGGAGGTATCCTGGTTTTGTGCTTGCAATGATAGCAACGAGCCGATCGACAGAAAAAGGATCAGGGGTAAAACCGCAATATGGCGTAGTACAGGCGTTCTCATCTTTTCAAGGTTTTAGTGCTGTCAATCTGTTCGATTATGCTGCAAACACGTTCGTACACGGAGTCCATCGCCGCATGCTCATTGCTCTCAGGAGCATATCGGGCAAATTCGCAAGTCTCGATCAGTTGCATAAGCTCCTCGATAAGAGTTTCAGGCACATGACCGGCCTGAGCAAGTCGTTCGGCGATATTATTCTTATTCAATTCCGACACGGCTATTCCCAGTTTATCTCCCAAATAACCCCAAACGGCTCTAAGCACCTCTTCGTAGAAAAGATCGCCCCGTCCGCTCTGTTTATATTCGTCCGCTCGTCGCAGACGTTTGACAGCAACTTTATTAGCCTTGCGCCATCGCATACCGGCTTCGTCAGCTATCATCTTCATCCTTCGACGATAGAGGAAAAGCAACAGGAGTGCGAGCAGAAACAAGAGAAGATAGATGCCCCAATAAGCAACTGAAAAAGCGATGGAAGAGGGAGAGGAAGAGCTTGTAAGCGGCTTCAAGTAACGAATATCCTGTCCCAACATCTTGACTGCGTCGGATCCCGAGCCACTCATGGTAGCACTCTCGCCTTTTCCCTTCGCTACCTGAATAGTGAAATCCTGTGTGGAAGCAGTTTTGTAAGAACGGGATACAGGGTCGAAATAGGGTATGCTTATGGCGGGTATGGTAAACTTTCCCGTCTGACGAGGTACCACATAATACTCGATCGTACGCTGTCCATCGGCGCCCGAAGCACTTATGCGAAGGCTGCTCTCGGCCTTGGAGTCGTATTGTTCGAAGCTGTCGGGAAATCTCACTTTGGGATCTCCCATCAACTTGATATTTCCGCTTCCGTTAATTACGAGCTTGAGTGTAAGGACTTCGTTTGTTTTGGCCTGACGGTCATTGAAAGAGGCTGAGATCCGATAATTACCGACAGCACCATCGAATCCTTGGGGTTTCGGTTCAGGCAAGGGAGCGACATCTATTGTGACCGGATTGGTGGTCAGAGTCCTCCGCACATTCTCATACGGCTGGAGTACAAAGAAGTCATCTATGTCGTCTATCTCCCGTCGGACCGCTACCATGACACGAAAGTTGCCCGATGGAATAGTCAGCTTACCGCTTTTTTGAGGAAAGAGCAACGACTGCTTGAGAACGGCTGTCTGATAGTTCCGTCCTTCATAACTCTCAAGGCTATACTGCTTCTCTGCATTGTCTTCCACATCTTGAGAGATAAATCCTTCGTATTCGGGAAATTTGACCTGCTCGAACTGCAAATTGGGATGGAGAGTGTAGAGCTTATAAGTAACAAGGATCGCTTCCTGCTCGTACACTTTGGTTTTATTGATGATGGTTCGGACAAACAAACTACCGGCATCGACCCGTGAGGAAGAAGAGGAAGACTTAGTATTTTTCGATGATTTTTTATCGGCCGGAAGCACCTTGATGGATACCTGCTTGGTCTTATAATCTCGGTCGTTGGCGCGGATGGAAGCCGGACCGATCTGAAAGGTGCCGACCGATTTGGGCATCAGGGTATATGTATAAGTGATACTTCGAGACAAAGTGGTCTTGCCATTGGAAATGGAACTGAATGAGCTTGTAGCAGTAGCCGGGCCAAAAAGGACTTCAAAGTCGCTCATGGCAGGAGCTTTGAATTCCGCTCCATTAGCATCTTTGAGGGTAAAACTCACTCTGAATTGTTCCCCCATCGCCACACTCGCAGGAGCTTGTACAGTGAAAGAAACCTGCGCATGGGTACACCAAGCGAGGCATAGGAAAAGGGTTGTAAGAATATATCGCACCTTTGTCATCGTACAGTACAGTCAGTGATTATTGAGATCTGTTTTGTTTCTTAACACCGGCATTAAAAATTATCCGAAGCGTTCTTCCGTTGAGTCATTGCTTTTATGCAGAGGATGCTAAAGTACACATTACTTTCTGGAGCTGTGCGGAGATAACAAGATTGAAACAGCTGATCGCAAAGATGCGGACTACCACTGCTTGGTGGAATTACCTTTTTGCTGCTTCATGCGCTGCTTACGCATCTGCTCAACTTTTTCGCGCGTTTTCTCCTCGTCCTGTTCGTAGGCTTTCAATATCTTTTCAGCACTTTCACGACTCATTTCATTCTGTCGTGGCTGTTGATCTTTTTGTGTATTGTCCTGTTTGGACGGTTCGGGCTGCTGCTGTCCGCCCTGGTTATTGTTATTCGGATTGTTTTGCGGTTGGTTTTTGTCGTGATTATTCTCCTTATTCTGATCCTGATTGTCTCCTCCTCCTTGCTGTTGCTGTTTCTGAAGCAACTTCATAGCCAAAGCCAGATTGTAGCGAGTCTCTTCATCGGTCGGGTTGATTCGGAGCGAATGCTTATAGGCCTCCACACTCTGCCGATAGTCTTTCTTTTTCATAAAGGAGTTGCCGAGATTGTGCATCAGTTCGGCTCTACGCTTAGGTGTCAATGTCGGGTCTTGTACAAGAGCAGCATAGTTTTGGAGAGCTTCATCGGTGCGGCCTTGTGCATACTGTGTACCGGCCAAACCGAATCGTGCCTCGGTGAAAGTACTGTCCTTGGAGAGAGCTTTGCGATATGCGACCTCGGCATTGGCATATTGATGGCGTCGATATACTTGTCGAGCCCGACGTACTTCTTCTCGCATATTCTGTGCCAAAAGGCTCGATGAAGCAAGAAGCATGAAGAAGGTTATGAAGGTGGCATATCGCCATGAATTTCTCATCTGTCAAACAATTTGATCCTACTGAAGAACCTACTCTTCCGCTCCTGAATCAGGAATTCCAACAATAAACATATCAAAGCCGCAAGTCCGAACCATCCGTACACTTCGCGATAGCCGGAAGAAGACGAAGATGAAAGTACGGCTTTGGGGAGTTTGTCCAGCTGGCTCTCTATAGCCCGAACCAGCGCAGAAGCACTCTGTCCGGAAAAGAAAGTACCCTCTCCTGCTGAAGCAATGTCACGGCACATCTTTTCGTCGAATTTGGTAACGACAGGATTGCCCGTTTCATCTTTGAGGTATCCTTCTTCAATAGGTATAGGTGCCCCCAAGGCTGTTCCGAGACCAATAACATTGACCCGTATGCCTGCTTCATGGGCTTGCTGTGCCGCTTCGATGGCATTTCCTTCATGATTTTCTCCATCCGTCAGGACAATGATAGTCTTACCGATTTCCTTATTATCGGAAAAAGATTTGGAGGCAAGTTCGATAGCCGCTCCGATAGCCGTTCCTTGGGCTGTAACCATATTGGGACTTATATCTGCAAGAAACTGTTTGGCTGCAGACAAATCCGTAGTAATCGGTATTTGCGTATAAGCATTACCTGCGAATACAACCAATCCAACCTTGTCGTTCTGCAAGCCGTCAAAGAGCTTTCCCAACACTTGCTTGGCAAAACTCAAACGATTGGGCTTGACATCTTCACAGAGCATGGAGTTGGAAATATCCAAACAAATCATAGCCTCGATACCTTTCTCCTCTTTAGGCACATCCACACGAATACTTATTTGCGGACGGGCAAGCATCCCGATCAAGAAAACGATGGCAAGAAGAAGAAATCCGTTGCGCCAGATCCGACGTTTGGTACTTGCTTCCGGTTTGAGAGCCTTTAGCAGCGGAAGTTCGGCAAACCGTCTTTCTTGCGCCCGTCTTTTGCGATAAGCATAGACGCCTACCCCCACAAGCAATGGGAGCAGCAGCAGTAAGTATAAGTATTCGGGTGAATAAAATCTGAACATGGGAATCTTTTTACGGGTTGGAACGAAGAAGTGTATTGCGAAGCAAAAACTCTGTCAGCAACAAGAGAAAAGCAATAAGGGCATAGACGAAGTATTTTTCCTCATAAGCCTTGAAGCTCTTGGTCATAAGTCTCGTCTTCTCCAATTTATCGATTTCCTTGTAGATTTCATTCAGCGTTTCATTATCGACAGCCCTGAAGTATTTTCCACCCGATACCTCGGCAATTCCGTCCAATGTGGGTTCGTCTATATCGACAGGCACATTCTGAATCCGAACTCCGAATTCCGTCTGAATGGGGAAAGGAGCTTCTCCTCGTGTGCCTACACCGACTGTGTACACACGAATACCGAATGTTCTGGCAATATCGGCTGCCATTCGGGGTGTGATGTCGCCCATGTTGTTTGATCCGTCCGTCAGCAGAATAACCACGCGGCTCTTGGCTTTGCTGTCCTTCAGTCGATTGACGGCCGTAGCCAATCCCATTCCGATAGCTGTACCATCATCCAGAACACCCATCTGCAAGTCCTGTACCATATTAAGCAATACGGTATGGTCGGTAGTCAATGGACATTGAGTAAAGCTCTCTCCGGCGAATGTAACCATCCCGATATTGTCGTTCGGACGATTGTTGATAAAGGAAATCGCTACATCTTTGGCTGCCTCCAAGCGATTCGGTTTGAAGTCCATGGCCTGCATACTGCCTGACACATCCATGGCCAACATAATATCTATGCCCTCGATCGAATCTTTCTGCCAGCTATTGGTATTCTGCGGACGAGCCAAAGCAATAATGAGAAAACCGACCGAAAGAGCTCTCAATATCGGCAACGAATGGCGCAGATAGACCCTCAAGCCTCGGCGACCTCCTTCAAAGGGCTTCAATGAAGATATGGTCATCGTTGCCGAAGTCTTACGTGCTTGCAGGATATACCAAGTCGCTATCAAAGGCAGCAGGATCAGCAGCCAAAGCAATTCAGGATATGCAAATGTCATGACTCCCGGATATTATGCACCTCATCGAGAAAGGCGCGAGCATCTCGAATAGCTTCCACATCCTCTCCATGTATCGGTTTATACTTGGCAAACTTGGCCAGGTCGGCCGTTTGCAATATTCCATGCAGCAGGCGACTTCCTTTTTCAGGAAGTTCGATCCGCTGAAGAGCTTGTAATATCTCGCTGCTGGTCATCTCCCTGGCATCTATTTCGCGAGTTTCGGCAATATAGCTCCGAAGCAAATCGGTCAATTCCGTAAAGTATTCCTTATACAAACCGGCTTCCACCAGTTTTTTTGCACGTAATGATTCCAAGGCTGCAATAGCTCGGTCATAAGCCGGAATAGCCGGAGTCTCAGGAATCACCACAGGACGACGAGCTTGATTCTCCTTGTATCTCTTATAAAAGAGGTATGACAATACAGCCAAAAAGGTGGCAAGTATGGTCCACGTAAGGGGATGGCGAAGCATGATATTGAATATATCGCTCCATGTATAAGACACTCCCCACGGTTCCTTGATGTCATAAATAGAATCCGGTTTGGAAAGATCGATCTCCGGCATCGTTACTTTGAGGAAAAGACTCTTGGACATGACCTGATCCTGTCCATCCGTAACGATAAAAGGAGGGATCTCCAGCAGGGTTGAATCGAACGAGGTAATCACCATCTTAGCCTTTATCTCCACGATCGGATCTTTCACAACAACCGTATCCGTAATGCCAAAAGCCAAAATTTCGATCCGACTCATCGTCGAATCAGTAGGTATTTGCAGATGAGTATGCGTCAAATCTGCCGTGCGGATAGTAATATCTATGACTGCCTGCTCTCCTATTTGCATCTCTGCACGGTCGAGTTTGCCTATGATAGAAAGCTCTTGCGCCTTCAGAAAGGAAGAGACAAAGAGCATGCAAAATGCAGAAAGAACAAAGCGAATGGCAAGAGAGTGTCTCATGAGCGTTTTTTAAATAAGATAAGAAGCTGCTGCACAAAATCCTGCCCCGTACGTATCTCAGTAGTATCTACACCACATCGTTTGAGCAAAACGGCAAGTGCTACTTGCCGTCGCTCATAGGCATCCGCATACGCTTTCCGAACGGAGCTATCAGCTGTATCCACCCAATGAGTCTGCCCTGTCTCTGCATCGCGAAAGCGCATCAACCCTACATTTGGCAGATCGGCCTCTCGCCGATCGAATATCCTGATGGCTACAATATCATGCTTACGAGCAGACATCAGCAAGGTCTTTTCATAAGAATCTTCCTCTGACTGGAAATCGGAAATCAGGAATGCTGTACACCGCTTCTTCACCAAGCGAGTCAGGTAAGAGAGCGGAACTGAAAGATCCGTGGCCCTGCTCTGCGGACGAAACTCCAACAGCTCCCTGATTATATATAGGATATGCTTCTTCCCCTTGGCGGGCGGCACATACTTTTCGATCCTGTCCGTAAAGAAAAGGACTCCGATCTTGTCATTATTTTGGATAGCGGAAAATGCCAATGTAGCAGCTACTTCAGCCGTCAACTCTCGCTTGGTCTCCACCTCTGTACCGAAAGACAACGAACCGGACATATCGACCATCAACATAACTGTCAGCTCACGCTCCTCTTCGAAGACTTTCACATAGGGACGTGCATAACGTGCCGTCACATTCCAGTCGATGTCGCGCACATCATCTCCTACAGTATACTCGCGCACTTCGCTGAACGCCATACCTCGTCCTCTGAATGCGGAATGATACTGTCCGGCAAAGATTTGTCGAGAAAGACCTCGCGCTTTGATTTCGATCCGTCGAACTTTCTTAAGTAGGTCGCTTGTCTGCACTTATCTCTGATTAAGGGACTTCTACTTTGTTCAGGATTTCATTGACGACAGCATCCGGAGTCAAACTATTAGCCTCTGCCTCATAGCTGAGTCCGATACGGTGACGCATCACGTCATGACATACGGCACGTACATCCTCAGGAATCACATAACCTCTATGCTTGATGAAAGCGTATGCACGTGAAGCCAATGCTAAATTGATAGAAGCTCGGGGCGAAGCTCCGAAACTGATCATATCTTTCAGAGCATTCAAGCCGAATTGTTCGGGATAGCGCGTGGCAAAAACAATATCAACTATATATTGCTCGATCTTCTCATCCAGATACACCTGCCTTATCACTTGGCGCGCTTCCAGTATTTCCTCTGTAGTGATCACCGGACGAATCTCTGCCGACCGGCCACCGATATTCTGACGAATGATCTGCATCTCCTCCTTCTTTTGGGGATAGTCTATCAGCACCTTCATCATGAATCGGTCTACCTGTGCCTCTGGCAACTGATAAGTACCCTCTTGCTCGATAGGATTCTGGGTAGCCATTACGAGGAAAGGCTCAGGGAGCTTGAAAGTCGTTTCCCCAATGGTAACCTGTCTCTCCTGCATCGCTTCGAGCAGAGCACTCTGCACTTTGGCAGGAGCACGGTTGATCTCATCAGCCAAAATAAAGTTTGCGAAAATAGGGCCTTGCTTTACTTGAAATTCCTCCCGTTTCTGGCTGTACATCATGGTACCTACCACGTCAGCTGGCAAGAGGTCCGGTGTAAATTGTATGCGGTTGTACTTGGCACTAATCAGTCCGGCCAGAGTTTTGATAGCCAAAGTCTTGGCTAATCCCGGTACTCCTTCGAGCAGGATATGTCCATCGGCCAACAGTCCGATCAGAAGCGACTCCACCAAATGGTTCTGTCCGACGATATTCTGCGCCATACCGTTCGTGATGAGATTCACAAATGAGCTTTTCTGCTCAATAAGCTCTGTAAGAGCCTTGATGTCAATGGTTTCACTCATTTTTCTATATCTTTTCTTGCTAAATACTAATGAAGATTATGCACACCATCTCATGTTGAGATAGACATATAGCATCCTGCAGGGTTTAAGCGCGAAGTTCAGCCAACGGCCAGCATTCGCTCGATCGAGAGCAAAGCCTTCTCCCTGATTTCGGCAGGCACTTTTACTTCATAACGGTTGTGGCGGAGAGCTTCCAAGACCTCCCACAAACCTGTTTGTTTCATATGAAAACAGCGGTTGTCGGGTTGAATGGCAATAAACGTTTTACCCGGATTTTCTTTCCGCAACACGTGTAGCGTCTCCGGCTCTGTCGCAATAACAAACATTTTTTTGTCGGACTCCCGAGCATGACTAAGAATACCGGCCGTGGAATACATAAAGCAGCGATCGCTACTCAGCACTCGTGGCGAATGAGAACCCTCGCTCTCCGGATGAATGAGAATATCAGCATCGGGATACAGCTCCATAGCCTCTAAGATGGATTCTTCCGTAATCCGCTCATGTACGAAACACGAAGCATTCCAAAGTTCCATCTCCCGTCCTGTCTTCCGCGAGATATAAGCTCCAAGGTTTCTATCCGGGCCAAAGAGAATTTTTCTGTCTCGAGGCAAGCTCTCCACTACCTTGAGTGCATTGCTGCTTGTACAGCAGTAGTCCGTCCAAGCCTTTACCTCGGCAGCCGTATTGACATAGCTAACGATGAGTCCATCCGGGTTCTGCTCCTTCCACCGACGCAAGCCTTCAGCAGAGGCACCTTCGGCCAAAGAACAACCGGCGTATTTCGTGGGAGTGAGGATAGTCTTCTGCGGCGAAATAATCGAAGCCGTTTCGGCCATGAAGTGGACTCCGCAAAAGAGTATCGTATCCGCCTCCGTATCGGCAGCCTGACGGGACAGACCAAGAGAATCGCCGATATAATCGGCAATGTCCTGCACCTCGGGGCGTGCATAGTAGTGCGCCAAAATAATGGCATTCCGTTCTTTCTTGAGAAGTTCTATCTCCTTAAGAATATCCTTTGTTTGCATACAAAAACCAACTTAAAGCTTACTGAGTAAGGAGGAAATTCATGCTGATGTCCATGGCCGTAACGCTATGAGTCAAAGCGCCTACGCTGATGTAATCAACACCCGTTTCTGCCACACTTTGCAGCCGTTCGAGTGTCATATTGCCGCTGGCTTCTGTCCTGGCCCGACCGGCAATCAGCCTCACCGCTTCGCACATGGTATCGTTGTCCATATTGTCCAGCATGATTATGTCTGCACCATAGCGTACTGCTTCTTCGACCTCAGCCAAATTAGACGTTTCCACTTCCAGCTTGATCGAGAGAGGGAGTGCTCTTCTCGCCGCTTCGATGGCTTGGGGTATCCCTCCGGCTACCTTGATGTGATTGTCCTTGAGCATAATCATATCATAGAGTCCCATGCGATGATTATGTCCACCGCCATGGCGAACGGCCATCTTGTCCGTTATTCGCATACCGGGTGCCGTCTTACGGGTATCCAAAAGCCTTACAGCCGTACCTTTCAAAGCCTCGGCATAGCGAGCGGTCATAGTGGCAATACCACTCATTCTTTGCAAAAAATTAAGTGCCAATCGTTCGGCTTGCAACAAAGCCCGGTAACTGCCTTCCACACGCAGGATTACTTGACCGCGTTTTACGGAGTCGCCATCCGATACATAGGGAGTCCAAGTCACGGCTTCGAATCGTTCGAAGACACGGCGAGCTACCTCCATGCCGGATATGATGCCATCAGCCTTCATTACCATTGTGGCTGCAGCTCCTTCCGATTGGGGGATAATGGCATTGGAAGAAATGTCTCCATCGGCAATGTCCTCTGCAATTGCCAGATCGATCAATTTTTCCAAAAGCATTTCTTCATGAGTCATAACTTAAAAGTGATGAGGGTATTACGGATGTTTATTTGGTATTTCCCGCTCCGCCGGCAAGGGTGTAAGAGGAGTGCTTGCGATAGGCTTCGCTCGTATCGGGATAGTCTTCCCGATAATGCCCTCCTCTACTTTCTCGGCGAGCTATCGCCCCCCGAACGATGAGCTGACCCACTGTCAGCAGCTGCTCGGCAAAACAAGCATAAAGATCTTCTGTTCCGAGTAGTGTCCGCCGAAGTTCTTCTATCTTCCGATCCACGGACAGAAGACCTTCTTCGTTACGAATGATACCGACATAATCGGTCATCAGACGGGACAACTGCTCTTTTACCTTATGATAGAGCGATGCATCTTTCGGCTTAGGATAGCCAACCACGCTCAATGGCATTGTCGGATAGTCAATCGAATCCGAGGCAATCGTATCAGCCACAACACGATGACCGAACACGAGGCATTCGATCAGAGAATTGGAGGCCAACCTGTTTGCCCCCATTATTCCGGTAGAAGCCACCTCTCCCACAGCATATAGATGAGGTACGGCCGTACAGCCATTCAGATCCGTACTAATCCCTCCCACTGTGTAGTGTGCAGCCGGAGCCACAGGAATACGGTCTGTCAGATCCAAACCCAACTCTGCACAGCGAGCACATATCGTGGGAAAACGTTTGCGAATATGATCCGGATCCAGATGTCGCAAATCGAGATAGACATATTCGTCTCCCAAACGTCGCATCTCTAAGAAGATCCGCCGTGCCACCACATCGCGAGGGGCCAATTCGCCCAATTCGTGAACGCCTTGCATGAAGCGTTCGCCTCTACTATTATATAGATGCGCCCCTTCTCCCCGTACGGCCTCACTGATCAGGAAGGCTTCTCCTTTCGGATTGTACAGAGCTGTGGGATGAAATTGGACAAACTCCATGTCGCGCACCTCACAGCCGGCAAGATAGCAGAGGGCAATCCCATCTCCGAGGGTACCCTGCGGATTGGTGGATCTTCGGTAGATGGCAGCCGATCCCCCGGTGGCCATCACCGTATGCTTGCCATAGAAAACGACTTCACGCCCATGTCCCCAATCCCATGTACGTACGCCACGGCAACCGAGGTCGTCTATCAGCAATTCGACCGCTTGGTGATTGACAAATATCTCTATTGCAGAAGTTTGCAGCACGCTATCGATCATAAAGCTCGTGAGCATCCTACCGGTAGAATCACCCCCTGCATGCAGAATCCGCTTGTGGTGGTGTCCGCCTTCAAGCCCCAGAGCCAATAGGCCATCAGCTTCCGTATCGAAACGCATCCCCCAACGGATCAACTCATCGATCCGCTCCGGAGCCTCTTCGGCAAGTACCCTTACGGCTTCATCCTCACAAAGGCCCCGACCTGCTTCGACCGTATCGTTATAGTGGTTGTCCGGTGCATCGTCAGCAGCAGTAACCGCTGCGACTCCCCCTTGTGCAAAGTACGAATTGCTCTCATGGATGTCAGCTTTGGTTATCAGAGCTACCCGACCATGCTTCGAAGCCTTGAAAGCCGTATAGAGGCCGGCAAGGCCGCCTCCGACTACGATATAATCAAACCGATTCATTCCGGACAAATTGATATGCCCGCAAAGATAAAGCAAATAAAAGGTTATCCGAAGGCAGGGAGAGATGGAGGGTAAGCTAAAGGTCTAAAGGCGGAAGCAATTAACACGATTACGAATAAAAGAAGAAGTCTCCGAGCTGTGCGTTGCAACAACATTACTAAATCTGAAAGCTATTCCCTGTGAAAAAAGGGAGACCACGAAAATAATAATCTGCTCAAAAATCATGCGCCAAAAAAGTTTTCAACAACGAAGACGAGTTTGGAACGATTCCAAATAAGTATCTGTAGAGAGGAGAAAAGCAAGGTAAGAGTGGAGGGAAAAGGAACTGCCATAGATCGAAATTCCACTTAAAACAAGTCGGACAACAATCTGTATATAAAGCGTTTTCAATTTATATATAAATCGTTTTTGTTTTGTATATAAATCGTTTCCAATAAATATATAGATCGTAAGTGATTTGTATATAAATCGCGGGCTCAAAAAGCCTTTTCCGAAGCTGATATAAAAGAAGCACCCGCCGAGTTCTACGGAGAACTCCGACGGGTGCAGTCCGGATATGTATGTGGTGGGGCCTATGCCAAGATGCTATCCTTTTGCATATGATTCGATGTATCTGCACGATTCCTCTCTACAATTTCGGATCGGATCGAGGACTGTCGCTGCTGTGCTGAGGGATCCGAATAGGAGCCTATTCGGGCTTGATGTCAGGTGATGGGGCATAGCCGGTAGTTTATGGATGTGTGGCATACTAATATAATACTCTCTTTTTCAGTTAATTGCTCGCTTCCAATACACGGGGGAATCCATTGTTCGGAGCAATGCTTTTCGGAAGACAAAATTAGCCAAATCTTTTTTCTCCTGCCAACGACTGTTGTACTTGTACTTGAAAAACGGGATGTGCACAGAGACAAAAATTCTGCAAAAAAATTTGCAGAAAAAAAAAGAACATCTACCTTTGCCATAAATTTGAGCAATTGACCTGATTTGTATTAGAAGATTTTTAGCTGCAGCACTTATTACGAATCATACAATTACTCGCAAATGTCTGTAGAAGATGAGAATTTCTTTTAATAAGAATCAGGCATATCAGTATTTCTAACTAATATAAGCAAACTATAATGAAACATTTGTTTAAGTCGACATTAGTACTTCTTTGTGCTCTTTCTTTTTCTGGTACCTATTCCTTTGCACAAGAAAATAATACAGAGAAGTCACGATTTGATTTTTCTGTTAGGCTGGGACAGGGATATATTGCAGGTTCAACTACCAACCTGATGTATGGGTATACATCTGCTAACGATAGACTTTTGTCTGGTGCAATTTATCTGGGCTTGACACCAAGTAAGAAAGAAAATGCAACCGGCGTAGCATTTCGTTTCTTATCTCCCTCTCCGGGTTATTATGTCGATATATCCGGCAAAGAAAATACCTTGAATTATGCGTTTTACGTTGTCGGAGCATATAATAGAATAGCCATTCCTATACACCCTATCAAAAATTTTAATTTCATCTTCTCTACAGAAGTCGGAATGGCATGGATGAGTCGTCATGAGCAAATTTACAATTCTACTTCGCAGACTTGGGATAAGCAGCGCAAGACGAGGTCGGGACTGGAGTTTGGTCTCGGGATGCATCTGCAATACCACATTAATAAGACCGTTTACTTTATGGCAGGAACCGATCTTACGTCTTGCATGTTCGGAAAAAGGATCAATGACTACCAGCAAAAGGATCGAACCTTCATTAAACTTATCGACAACAATATTGGCATAGGATTAAACCTCTAAGTCCTTCATGGAAATTTCGAAATGTTAAAAGGGGTGCATGGATGATCTCTATGCACCCTTCGTTTTTGATACCGATAGCGGTCGAAACCCGATTGTCAGTCGAGCGATCGAGCCACTGAACGGCTAATGTGCTTCGAGCCAATTAGCTCCCACGCCTATATCGGCAATTAGCGGCACACGAAGCTCGGGCATCACGCCTTCCACGGCAACGAAGATGCATACGAGAAGCATTTCGAAGCGTTGGAAGAGGCAAATAGCTTGCCAATTCGAGGATATGAAAAGTCGTTCGTAGAGCTTGTAAAATGATGCCGATATCCTTCACTACGTAATCTGTTTGCATTTATTTGTGGAATGTGCAGAATGTGCACAGAGCGACACGATGTCCGTAATTTGCTGAAAATAATGTACCTTTGCCGCGCTGATTATTATCAAATAGTGCCGAACGGTTTGATTTTCAGTGCGTTTTTGTCCGAGAGGAGCAGCCCAGTGTCCGTGCGTAAAGCTCCTGATGCACCGGCCGAATCGACAGAAAAGATGATCGTTCACCAAATTACTAACAACAAAAAAACAAGCAGTGGATACTTTAAGCTTCAAGACCATTTCTGCGAACAAAGCAACTGTTACGAAGGAATGGGTCATTGTAGATGCTGAAGGACAGACACTTGGCCGTATGTGTGCCAAGGTGGCAAAGCTCCTGCGCGGCAAATACAAGCCCAACTTCACCCCGCATGTTGATTGTGGCGATAACGTGATCGTTATCAACGCAGACAAGATCGTTCTCTCCGGTAATAAGTGGGACGGTCGTATTTATCTCCGCCATACGGGCTATCCCGGCGGACAACGTCAGTTCACACCTCGTGACTTGATGAACAAAGGCCCCGAATACCTCTTCCGCAAGGTGGTAAAGGGTATGCTCCCCAAGAATCGCTTGGGTGCCAAGATCATTGGCAATCTGTATGTATATGCCGGCACGGAGCACAAGCATGAGGCTCAGCAACCCCGGCAACTGGACATTAATTCACTCAAATAATCGACAGCTATGGACTATATCAATGCAATAGGCCGGCGTAAGGCTGCTGTAGCTCGTGTTTATCTGAGCGAAGGCTCCGGCAAGATCGTGATCAACAAGCGCGAAATCGAACAGTATTTCCCGTCTTCAATCTTGCAGTATATCGTTAAGCAGCCACTTCTCAAGCTCGATGTTGCTGCGAAATACGATATCAAGATCAATCTGCGTGGAGGTGGTTTCAAAGGTCAGAGCGAGGCTGCTCGCTTGGCTATCGCCCGTGCACTGGTCAAGATCAATCCGGACGACAAACCCGCTTTGCGTTCAGAAGGCTTCATCACTCGCGATCCTCGCGTGGTAGAACGTAAGAAACCGGGACGTCCCAAAGCTCGCAAGAGATTCCAATTCAGTAAGCGTTAATGTCCTTAGAGGATATTTCTCGCGTTTAGTATCTAAATCCATCGGATTGCATTCGGGAGTAATTCATTTCTTTTCGAGTCTGCTCTACCGGTTTGGATTGCAAACAGTAATCATTACAAAGAACGTAAACGAAAATGTCAAGAATTTCTTTTGATCAATTATTGGAAGCCGGTGCTCACTTCGGACACCTCAAGAGAAAGTGGAATCCGGCTATGGCTCCGTATATCTTTATGGAGCGCAACGATATTCATATTATCGACCTGCACAAAACAGTTGCTAAAGTAGACGAAGCAGCCGAAGTTATTAAGGGTATGGCCAAAAATGGCAAGAAGATTCTCTTCGTTGCCACGAAGAAGCAGGCCAAAGAACCTATCGCCGAATTGGCCAAATCAGTGGGAATGCCCTACGTGGTAGAACGCTGGCCGGGCGGTATGCTCACCAACTTCCCCACCATCCGCAAGGCGGTGAAGAAGATGACCCAGATAGACAAAATGACGGCTGACGGCACATTTGATAATCTTTCCAAGCGCGAAAAGCTGCAAATCACTCGCCAACGTGCCAAATTGGAGAAGACGCTCGGTTCTATCGCCGATATGAACCGTCTGCCTTCTGCCCTGTTCGTGGTGGACGTGATGAAAGAGCACATCGCCGTACGCGAGGCCAACCGTCTCGGCATCCCCGTATTCGCAATGGTGGATACCAACAGCGATCCTTCGCTTATCGACTATGTGATCCCCTCTAACGATGATGCCCTGAAGGCTATCGAACTGATCGTAGGCACGATGTGCCAGGCTATCAACGAAGGTCTGATGGAGCGTAAGGCCGAAAAGCCCGAAGAGGAGGAGACGGAAGAAGCAGCTCCCCGTCGCGAACGTCGCGCTCGCTCAGGAGCTCGTCGCTCTCGTCAGAATGAGAACGAAGCTACGGCAGAAGCTGCCACAGAGGTAGCAGAAGCTCCGGAAGCCGAAGAGGCGGAATAAACAGCACACATGGAATTATGAGCTATGGGTTATAATCCATGAGTGGCCTCAGCATGCAGGTTCCAAACTCAGGGGTTATGACTCATGGCTCATAACTTTTTTACAGAACTAATAACCCATTCATTATAGAACAAACCAATGGCTGTAACAATTCAAGACATTGCCAAGCTGCGTAAGATGAGCGGTGCCGGCATGATGGACTGTAAGAATGCGCTCGAAGAGTCCAACAACGACTTCGAGAAAGCAATGGAAATCATTCGCAAGAAGGGACAAGCAGTAGCTGCCAAGCGTTCGGACAGAGAAGCGGCGGAAGGCTGCGTACTCTCAGCCGACAAAGACGGATTTGCCGCTATCGTAGCCCTCAAGTGCGAGACTGATTTCGTGGCAAAGAATGCCGAATTTATCGAGCTTACACAAAATATCCTCAATACTGCTATGGACAAGAAGCCGGCCAACAAAGAAGAGCTGCTCGCCCTTCCTCTGGCTGACGGACGCACCATAGCCGACCACATTACCGATCGTATCGGTGTGACGGGTGAGAAGATGGAATTGGGTGCTTACGAATACATCAGCGGTGCCTCCAGCATTTCTTATATCCACCCGGGCAACAAGCTGGCTACCGTGGCTGCATTCAACGAAGCTATCGAGCACCAGATGGCTCGTGACATAGCCATGCAGATTGCAGCTATGAACCCCGTGGCAGTGCTGCCCGAGCAGGTCGATCAGCACATCATCGATCAGGAATTGCAGATCGCTCGCGAAAAGGCTCTCGAAGCCGGCAAGCCGGAGAATCTGCTGGATCGTATCGCTCAAGGTGCTTTGCAGAAGTACTACAAGGAAAACACACTCTTGCAGCAGGAGTTCGTGAAGGACAGCAAGCTGACCATCGAACAATACCTCCATACCGGTAGCAAGACGCTGACTGTAGTAGGCTTCAAGCGTTTCACGCTCAACGCCGACTGATCAAATAGCTGCGCGACCAAGTAGCTTTCGTCATTCCCGAACGGCTATGCTCATTTCACAGGGCATAGCCGTTTTTTTGTGCAACGGGCAGCCTTACATAAATGATGAAAGATGTATGGTTTATCCCGTGCGACAGTCTTATTCGATGATTAGTCCATTTCCATTCAACTGTTCCAAGAGCCACGCGACAGATCTTTTTGGTCGGGAAATCTGTATTTCAGCTCTGCAATGCAGATTGTCCGGCGTGCAAACTTGTAAAATTCATGGTCTTGAAATTCTATACAGTGATCTCCATAATTATCTTTGTTCGAGGAAAGCATACAGGCTCGACCACACTCAGAAAAGATAAGTAATGGACTACAAACTCACTTCTCGATTCAAGCCCACGGGCGACCAGCCGGAAGCCATTCGCCAACTCGTACAGGGCATCAACGAAGGGATGCCGGCTCAGACGCTGCTCGGCGTAACGGGTTCGGGCAAAACCTTTACGGTGGCTAACGTGGTGGCGGCGGTCAATCGTCCGACCCTTGTCCTGAGTCACAACAAGACCTTGGCAGCACAGCTATACGGAGAGTTCAAAGCCTTCTTCCCCGAGAATGCGGTGGAGTATTTCGTCAGCTACTACGACTACTATCAGCCCGAGGCCTACCTCCCCGTCACAGACACCTATATCGAAAAGGACATGGCCATCAACGCGGAGATCGAAAAACTGCGATTGAGGGCCACGGCTTCGCTCCTGTCAGGGCGGAAAGATGTGCTTGTGGTCAGCTCCGTATCCTGTCTCTACGGTATGGCCAATCCTGAAGCTTTTTCCGAAAAGGTGATCAGCCTGCACACGGGACAAAGGGCAGACAGGGATCATTTTATCCGCCTGCTGGTAGAGAGCTACTACACGAACAATAAAGTAGAGTTCGAGAGCGGCAACTTCCGTGTCAAAGGCGACAGCGTGGACATATTTCCCGCCGTAGAAGGTTATGACGGCGTGGCATACAGGGTGGAGTTTTGGGATGGAGAGGTCGAGCGACTGAGTACCTTCGATCCGCGAACGGGACGGGAATACGGCCTGCTGTCGGAGCTGAAGATATATCCGGCCAATCTCTTCGTGACGACTAAGGAGCAGGTGGATCGGGCAGTGGGGAAAATCGATGTGGATCTGGGCGCACAGGTCGATTTTCTGAAAGAAATCGGCAAACCATATGAAGCCAAACGCTTGTATGAGCGGGTCACGTATGACTTGGAAATGATCCGTGAGTTGGGTTATTGTTCCGGTATAGAGAACTATTCGCGCTACTTCGACGGTCGTGACGCGGGCGAACGTCCTTTCTGTCTGTTGGATTATTTCCCGGAGGATTTCCTGTTGGTCATAGACGAAAGCCATGTAACGATACCGCAGATACGTGCCATGTACGGAGGCGATCGTTCGCGCAAGGAGAATCTGGTCGAATACGGATTCCGCCTGCCTGCCGCTCTCGACAATCGGCCGCTTCGCTTCGACGAGTTCGAAGCTCTCACCCCCCGGACCCTTTATATCAGTGCCACGCCTGCCGACTATGAGCTGAACAGAAGCGAAGGCGTGATCGTCGAACAGCTGATCCGTCCGACCGGACTGCTGGATCCCATCATCGACGTCAAGCCGACGGCAAACCAAGTGGACGATCTGATGGAGGAGATAGCACGCTGCATCGAAAAGAAAGAGCGCGTACTGGTAACGACCCTGACCAAACGTATGGCAGAGGAGCTTAGCGAATACCTGCTACGCCATGGTATCAGCACCGGCTACATACACAGCGATGTGGACACGCTGGAGCGTGTGCGTATCATGGAAGACCTGCGCAAGGGGGTCTACGATGCACTCATCGGGGTGAATTTGCTCCGCGAAGGATTGGACTTGCCGGAAGTTTCGCTTGTGGCTATTCTGGATGCGGATAAGGAAGGATTCCTGCGCTCGCATCGTTCGCTCACGCAGACTGCAGGACGTGCCGCCCGGCACATTCATGGGCGTGTCATCTTCTACGCGGACAAGATCACCGACAGTATGCAGCTCACCATGGACGAGACTGCACGCCGGCGCGCAAAGCAACTGGCCTATAACGAAGCACACGGCATCACCCCCCAACAGATAGTGAAGAACAGTGCTGCCATTTGGGGAGAAGGCGATGTGTCGGCCTTGCAATCCGGTACAGAATCCGGTGCGTACATAGAAGAGAGCAGCATGGTGGCTGCCGATCCTTTGGCCGACTATCTGAGCAAACCCAAGCTGGAAGCACTCATTGCTTCGACCAAGAAGCAAATGCTGGCAGCAGCCAAAGAGCTGGACTTTCTGGAAGCGGCGCGACTTCGGGACGAAGCCGCACGATTGGAAAAGAAGCTGGAGCAACTCACAGCCTAACGGCGCAAGAGCCTGTGCTTGAGACGCTGCAGAAGACCGGGATGATTCTCCGGATCGCCTGAGGTCAATGTCTGGGAAAGATTCTTTTCGGATACGATCAGTAGCACGTCTCCCACTTGCAAGTGCATACGCCCTTTCGGTACACGATAGCCCTCGCCTCTTCGTACCAGGATGACAAGCTCTTCGTCACGAAGAGAAAGATTCATCAGCAGATCGCCATGGGACAGCATGGAAGCATCCACCACTCTCTCCTCCAACTTGGTTCCCGTCTCTTCCGGTATTTCCACACCGAACAGGCTACCTATTGGCGGCGAAGGAATATCCAGTCCGAGCCAACGTGCTACTTGGGAGATCGTACTCCCCTGTACGAGCAGAGAGAGTATGGTAATGAAGAAGACGACATTGAAAAGCTGATCCGCTCCGGGGATATTATCGATCATGGGATAGGTGGCAAAGATGATAGGAACGGCTCCGCGCAATCCGACCCAGCTGAGAAAGGTCTTACCCCTGAATGATATTTTGCGGAAGGGAATCAGGCAGAAATAGACGGCCAACGGGCGAGCTATGAGAATCATGAAAGCACCTACCACGAGGGAGAACGGTGCCACATCCAGCATCTCTCTCGGATTGACGAGCAAGCCCAAGAGGATGAACAGGATAATCTGTACCAGCCAGGTGATACCATCGAGAAAGGTATTGATACTCTTCTTATGAATAACCCGATTGTTCCCGACCACAATACCGGCGATATAAACAGCCAAATAACCGTTCCCTTGCAAAAGGGAGGTCACCGAGAAGGTGAAAAACACCATGCACAGCAGGGTAATGGGGTAGAGGGTATCGTTGTGGATATTCATCCGATTGAGAATAAAGACGGCCAAACGCCCCATCAGGAAACCCAATGTACCACCCACGACAAACTGCAGGATGAAAGTCAGAACAATAGGCCCTATTCCGCTCTGACCGGTGGTGATGAAATCGATGAGTGCGATGGTCAGCATATACGCCATGGGGTCGTTACTACCGCTCTCCATCTCCAGTGTCGGAGCCAGATTCTCTTTGAGCTGCATCTTTTGCGAACGGAGGATGGCGAATACCGAGGCCGAGTCGGTACTGGCCATCGTGGCAGCCAGCAGCAAAGAGGTAGAAAGAGCGAACGGGTAAGGGCCAAAGTCCGAACCGCTCAGCCAAAAGATAAAGAACCCGGATAGAAGAGCTGTCAGCAAGACACCCAAAGTAGACAGCGTAAGTCCCTGGGCAATGACCGGACGCACCTTTCTGATCCGCGTATCCATACCACCGGTGAAGAGAATAATGGAGAGAGCGATGATTCCTACCGACTGCGCTACATCGGCATTAGAAAACTGAAAACCGAATCCATCCACTCCGAAGAGCATACCGGTGAAGAGAAAGATCAAAAGGGTAGGGATACCGAAACGATAGCCCACCTTTCCGGCCATAATACCAGCAAATAGGACAATAGAAGCAAAGAGGAGGAAGTGTTCAGTAGATAACATCAGCTTTCAGTTATGCTTGTTATACGAAGATGTTGTAGGAGAAAGATCCGTTTTTGCCCATAGAGCAAGCTCTGCAAAGATAAGCAAAACGCATTTTACGTCTGACGTTTACTTGCGGAGCGGCTGCATCAGTGTCTTTCGGTCTGCTCAAAAAAGTGAGAAGCGAAAGAACAGCTCGCGTTTTTTTTCGAACCGAACATGGCAAGATTGCGGTTCCAAGAATTTGAGAATGCGGCGCGAGATCTTTTTCGTTTTGGTTCGGGAAAGAAAAAATTTACGAACCAAAACGAAAATAAACTCAGACCACATTTTTCCGAACTGTAGAAATCCATTTTTTCGTTCCTGATCGCTTTACCATCATCTCGCCCTCACATAATTGCGAGGGGAGCAGAGAGCGAAAACCTATATCTTTGCCGCATGTTATTGAAGGAAAGAGGCACATACAATCAGCCCTCTTACATAATTAAGACTCTCGCATGATAGTTTTCCTCATTAAAGCTGCGCAGTTGATCCTCGCATTCGCCATTCTGGTTTTCGTCCATGAATTGGGACATTACTTTTTTGCTCGTCTCTTCCGAGTCAGGGTGGACAAGTTCTACCTTTTCTTCGATTGGGGAGGTGCCATCTTCCGTTACAAGCCCAAACGGAGCGAAACGGAATTCGGTATCGGTTGGCTTCCTCTCGGTGGCTATTGCAAGATCAACGGGATGATAGACGAATCCATGGATACCGAGTACTTGCAGCAAGAGCCGAAACCTTATGAATTTCGCAGCCGACCGGCATGGCAGCGGCTTCTGATCATGCTGGGGGGAGTGCTGTTCAATTTCCTATTGGCTCTTGTCATCTATTCCGGTATTGTCCTGCAATGGGGTAGTATGCGGATGCCTTCGGATCGTATCAGTTCGGGCATGGCCTTCTCCTCCGTGGCACAGGAGGCCGGTTTTCAAAACAATGATATTATCCTCGCTGTGGATGGCCGGCCGGTGGATGCTTTGGCTTCAGGGTTCATGCGGTCGGTGATTCAGGCTCGCCAAGTGGAAGTCCTGAGACAAGGCCGGCGAGAGATCGTACATGTTCCGCACGATATGATGAAGCGTGTGCTCAAAGCCAACAGCGGCTTTATGTCCATACAGGTGCCGTTCGTCATCGATAGCGTCATGCCCCAAGGGACGGCTTATGCCTGTCAGCTGAAAGCGGGCGACAGTATCACTGCCGTAAATGGCAAGTTGATGCCTGATGCAAGCGATGTGATCGGAGCCATTCGCAGCCATGCAGGCGATAGCATAGCCCTGTCCATAGCCCGAGCAGGCGAAGAGCTGACTATAACGCTGCCGGTAGATACCGGCGGACTTATCGGAGTGAGCCTCCGACCGTTGGATGCCATCTATACCATCGATCATATCCGATATTCGCTATTCGAAGCCATACCGGCCGGAATAGCACAAGGTATGGGCACCATGCGCAGCTATGTAAGCGACATGAAGTACGTCTTCACCAAAGAAGGGGCAGGACAGATAGGTGGCTTCGGTACATTGGGCAGCCTTTTCCCGGCCTCTTGGAACTGGCCTCAATTCTGGGCTATGACGGCACTTCTCTCCATCATGCTGGCAGTCATGAACATTCTGCCCATACCGGCATTGGATGGAGGACATATTCTCTTTCTTCTTATTGAAATCATTACCCGCAGGAAAGTCGGTCAGGAAGTCCTTATCCGTGCGCAATTGATCGGGATGGCTATTCTGATTCTTCTCGTTCTCTATGCCAATGGCAATGACTTGCTCAGGGCTTTTCGCTGACAGACTGCTATGATTCGGATGGAGACTTACCCCCACAACTTCGAGGAGAAAGTGGGTTTCGATGAGATTCGTCTTCTTCTCATCAGCCATTGCCATAGTCCGATGGGCAGCCATCGGGTAATACAGATGCATGCTCTTGCAAGGCATGACGAAGTCAGCCGCTTGCTTGCCGAGACGGAAGAAATGCAGATTATCCTGAGAGAAGAAGACTTGTTCCCCGATCTTCGTCTGGCCGATGTGCGAGAAGCACTAAACCGTATCCGACCTGCCGGTACCTATCTGGAAGAGCGAGAGTTGCTGGATGTGGCTACTGCTCTGAGGACAATCGAGGCTCTCATCCGTTTCTTCCATGTGGGGGAAGAAGAGGAGGGTAAGGATACACCATACCCCCACCTCCAAACTCTTTTGTCCGAGGTCATTGTCTTTCCGGATCTGGAGAAGCGTATCAGCAGCTTGTTCGATCGGTTCGGGAAAATAAAAGACAATGCCTCGCCCGAACTGATGAATATCCGTCGCGAACTCTCTTCCATAGAGAAAAATATCTCGCGCACCCTCCAAGGCATCCTTCGCTTGGCTCAGTCCGAAGGCTGGGTGGATCAGGGCGTACAGCCATCGGTACGCGATGGGCGGCTGGTGATTCCGGTAGCTCCGGCACATAAGCGGAAAGTAAGAGGTATCGTCCATGACGAATCCGGCACGGGGAAGACCGTCTTCATCGAACCGGCAGAGATAGTAGAAGCGAACAATCGTATTCGCGAGCTGGAGGCAGCCGAAAGACGGGAAATCATTCGCATCCTGATAGAGGTATGCGATGCACTTCGTCCGCACATTCATGATCTGATCGACTGCTACGAATGGATAGGACTGTTTGATTTCATCTCGGCGAAAGCTCGTCTCTGCGGCGAATGGAATGCTATCCGTCCCATTTTGTCCAAGAAGCCGGAGATCCGTTGGGAGAAAGCCGTACATCCGCTGCTGCTTCGCAGTCTCAGGGCGCATGGCAGAGATGTGATTCCGCTGGATATATCGCTCACTGCTCCCGACAAACGCATCCTGGTCATATCCGGTCCCAATGCAGGAGGCAAATCTGTCTGTCTAAAGACGGTGGGGCTGTTGCAATATATGCTTCAAAGCGGTCTTCCCATACCGATGTCTCCCGATTCTACGGCAGGGATATTCGGCAAGCTCTTCATCGATATAGGCGATGAACAGTCCATAGAAGATGACCTCAGCACCTACAGTTCGCATCTGAGGAATATGAAACACTTTGCCCGCCATACGGATAAGAGTACACTATTATTAATAGATGAGTTCGGTGGCGGTACCGAACCTCAGATAGGCGGAGCCATTGCGGAAGCACTGCTACATCGCTTCAACGAACAGGAAGGATTCGGAGTAGTAACCACTCACTACCAGAATCTGAAGGCCTATGCCGAAGAGACACCGGGGCTTGTAAACGGAGCCATGCTCTACGATCGCCATGAGATGCGCCCACTCTTCCGCCTTTCCATCGGTCGGCCGGGAAGTTCGTTTGCCATCGAGATTGCTCGCAAGATCGGGCTGCCCGAGGAGGTCATAGCCGAAGCCACGGATAAGGTGGGCACGGGCTACATCGACATGGATAAATATCTTCAGGACATCGTACGGGACAAGCGATACTGGGAGACTAAGCGTACCAATATCCGAAAGGAGGAAAAACGGCTGGAAGGGGCTGCCGCCGAATATGAATCGCGTCTGGAGTCTATCAAAAAAGAACGCAAACAAATACTGGACGAAGCCCGCCAACAAGCATCCGAGATGCTGTCCCAATCGTCTGCACAGATAGAGAAAACTATCCGCGACATCAAAGAGGCACAAGCCGAAAGAGAGAAAACGCGGAGAGCACGACAGGAGCTGAGCGATTTCAAGGAAACGATCAACAAAGAAGAGATCGAAAAAGAAGAGCGAATCAATCGGGAGATAGAGAAAATAAAACGGAGGAAAAAACGGAAGCAGGAGAAAGCAGCAAGCCGTTCGGCCGAAACACCTGTACAGCCAAAGCTGCAAGAAGTGCCCCAACCCCCTGTCATACAAGTGGGCGATACGGTACGAATCAAAGGACAGACGGCTATAGGCAGTATTATAGATATGAATGATCGGGAGGCTACCATTGCTCTCGGAATGATCAAAACGACTATGCCGATCGATCGGTTGGAACCGGCCAAGCCTGTCAAGGAGCGGAAGTCTGAGCCTGTCTCCGGGGCATCTGCCCGAATGATCATAGACCGGATCCACGAGAAGCGTTTGGATTTCAAGCAAGACATCGATTTGCGCGGCATGCGTGTGAACGAAGCCGTCCAAGCCGTCATGTATTTTATCGATGATGCCATCCAACTGGGAATACCGCGCGTACGGATACTTCATGGAACGGGAACAGGTGCACTCAGAACGGTGATCAGGGAGTATTTGGCTACAGTCAATGGCGTAAGGCATTTTGCAGACGAACACGTCCAGTTCGGAGGGGCCGGCATCACTGTCGTTGAATTGGGATGATAGCTTTCGATACGATCCCAAATGGCTGGAATCATCTGCTTTTCGAAATAGATCTTCAGTAAAGTTTTTGGCAATCAACAAAGTATTTCTAACTTTGCGCACCGAATTTCATGGTCACGAACGAAGAATGACAAAAACAAAATAAAAAACAGAAGAAGATTATGATCGTAGTTCCAGTTAAAGAAGGCGAGAACATCGAAAGAGCACTGAAACGCTTCAAAAGAAAGTTTGAAAAAACCGGAGCAGTACGCGAATTGCGTGCTCGTCAGGCTTTTGAAAAGCCCTCGGTGGCCAAGCGCAAGAAGATGCAAAAAGCCATCTATGTGAAGCAGCTTCAGGTTGCCGAAGAATAAAGAAGGATAACTATTGCCGCAGTCTCTTTGCGGCTCAAGAGGGGTGCAATGATCGAGACCAATCTCATTCACGACAATGAATGAAACACCCGACACCATCGAAAGATTCCTCTATTATCTACGCTACGAAGTTCACGCGTCAGAACGAACCGTTTGTGACTATGCACAAGATTTGAATCGCTATGCCGCTTTCTTCAGTGAACACACGGGAGAAGTATTCGAGCCAAGCGAACGCGACAAGGATGTCGCGCGCGCTTGGCTCTTCTCTTTAATGGAAGCCGGACAAAAAAGCTCTTCCGTTCAGCGCAGACTGAGCGCGTTGAAAAGCTTTTACAAATACATGGTCAAAATCGGGCTTATTGGGCAAAGTCCTGTCCGAATGCTGAGGGGACCGAAGAAAGAGAGGCCGCTACCTGTTTTCGTCCCGAACAATGAAATGGAAAAAGTGCTGAATAAGCCCATCCGTGAAGATGATTTCGAGGCCGTACGGGACAGACTGATTCTGGAGACACTGTATGAAGTGGGTTTGCGGCGTTCCGAAATAGCCACTCTCAAAGACAGCGCGGTAGAAGACAAGGCCGGCTGCATACGTATCATCGGCAAAAGGAATAAAGAGCGAATAGTACCTTTCGGAAAACGTCTGCAAGATATGATAGACAACTATCGGAATATTCGTGAAGAAAAAGTAGGGAAATCTGATTTTTTTTTCGTTTCTTTGGATGGCAGACCACTGACAGGTGAAGTGGTCTACAAGATAGTTCGTACGGCATTGGCAAACGTACCGCACCTGACCAAGAGGAGTCCGCATGTTCTGAGACACAGCTTCGCCACCGAAATGCTCAACCACGGAGCAGATCTGATATCGGTCAAAGAACTTTTAGGGCACGACAGTCTTTCTACGACGGTGCAATACACGCATATTTCGTTCGAACAACTTAGACAGATGTATAACGCTCATCCAAGGGCAAAAAAAGAAGAAACGACCATGACAGATGTAAGAATCCAGGCTCTGCATTTCGATGCTACCGACCAACTGAAAGATTTTGTACAGAAGAAAATATCCAAGCTGAATCGCTTGTCCGATGGAATAACGGGAGCCGAAGTCGTCCTCAAGCTCGTCAAGCCTGAGACCGTACAAAACAAAGAAGCATCTATCAGGCTCTATATCCCCGGCGACGACTTGTTCGCGGAAAAGATAGCAGACACCTTTGAGGAAGCTATTGATCTGACAGTCGATGCACTGAAAAGACAGATCGAAAAAAGGAAAGAACAGAGAAAATAGGACAAAGACCAAAAAGATTCGTCGAATGTTTGGCGAATTAGAAAATGTCACTAAATTTGCAGCCGATTCGCCTCCCCTTAATCCGCATGAGGCTAAGGCTGTGATTTTAGCGGTAATAAGTCGGGCACCGGAGCGCGAGGGGCAGTTACCAGAGTGGCCAAATGGGGCTGACTGTAACTCAGCTGGCTTACGCCTTCGGTGGTTCGAATCCATCACTGCCCACTCTTCACTTTTGTAAAAACAAGCGTTAAGGTCGCGGAAGTAGCTCAGTCGATAGAGCATCAGCCTTCCAAGCTGAGGGTCGCGGGTTTGAGCCCCGTCTTCCGCTCTTATTGAAATCAAGGGCCCGGATGGTGGAATGGTAGACACGAAGGACTTAAAATCCTTTGGCCATTATCGGCTGTGCGGGTTCAAGTCCCGCTCCGGGTACATGGTTTCGTTTTCTTTTTCTACCGAAGTGCCATTTCGGGATAGACTGCGGAAGTAGCTCAGTTGGTAGAGCATAACCTTGCCAAGGTTAGGGTCGCGGGTTCGAGTCCCGTCTTCCGCTCAACTTCGAAAGCGATAAGGGGGCATCTAAAATTACAGGTCTTGTAATTCCCCAAAGTCGATTCGTCTTCTTCTTTCTTCACATCCCCCCCACACACAGATTTTTCTATTTGCCTTTGGGCTGATGCTTTTGCCATTCTCGTATTTGCAGAGAATCCTGCACCTGAACAATGCTTGGCGAAATCGTCGGTATGGACACACATTGCTCTCGACGGCTTCTCTATCTGATCCAAAAACTTCTTTATCAAGCCTTTTTCTTGTAGCATCATGGCACATACGACTGATGTTTTTTAGGGATGGTTGTTTTCGAATCTCTTTAGGTATTACTTTTGTTCCATTGGATTTTGGCTCATTAAGCCGGGAAAAGGAGAGAAAGGGACAAACGATTTTCTCCCTCAAATACGTTAATAGATCATGAAGGAAGCTATTCCCCGAAAGAACAAGTATATAAAGCTTAACGGTATATACAGATTGTCATTCATTCTGCTATGCTGCCTGCTATGCTCTCAGACAGCTATGGCACAAAGCGTCAGGGTATCGGGCTATGTGCTCGACCGTGGGGAAAAGCCGATCCCGTTCGCCGGAGTCAAAGTGCGTGGTACGGGGACAGGCGCAACGACGAATCTGAAAGGATACTACGAGTTTCGGATGAAGGCCACGACGGACAGCATCACGATCGAGTTCAGCTCCATGGGGTACCAAGGGGTAAGTCGCAGCTTTCCGTCTCTGACCAAGGACACTCGGCTGAATGTTCGTTTGGCAGAGGCCGAGATGGAGCTTTCGAGCGTGACGGTACAGGCTACAAAACGCAGACTCAACACGATGGAGCGCGTCAATACCCGAGACATTCGTGTCAATGCTGGGCCTACGGGAGGGGTGGAATCGCTCATCAGTACCTACGCAGGAGTAACGCAGAACAATGAACTAAGCTCGCAATACTCGGTTCGCGGAGGAAGCTACGATGAGAATATGGTCTATGTAAACGGAGTGGAGGTTTATCGCCCGCTGCTGGTTCGCTCTGCACAGCAGGAAGGTCTGAGCTTCGTCAATCCGGATCTGACACAATCCGTACAGTTCTCCGCCGGAGGGTTCACGGCCGACTATGGCGACAAGATGTCCTCCGTACTGGATATTCGCTACAAGCAACCGCAGGAGAAGGAAGGAGCGGTACTCCTCGGGATGCTACAATCGAGTGCCTACTATGGCAGCAGTGCCGGAGCCTTCAGCCAAATCACGGGTGTACGCTACAAGAGTGCCAAATCGCTCTTGGGCACTACGGACACGAAAGCCGAATACGATCCGATCTATGCGGACGGACAGACATTCATGACGTACCGTTTCAGCCCCAAGCTGTCGGTTAGTTTCCTCGGCAATATCTCGCAAACTCGCTACAAGTTTGTCCCTCAGACCCGTGAGACGAGCTTCGGTACACTGAGCGATGCCAAAAAGTTGAAGATCTTTTTCGACGGTCAGGAACAAGATCGTTTCCTGACCTACTTCGGTGCCTTCAGCATGAACTTCGTGCCGGACGACAAACAGCGGCATACGGTTACGCTTTCGGCCTTCAACAGTAACGAACGGGAGACCTACGATATTCAGGGAGAATACTTTCTGAACGATGTGCAGCTGGGGGCGGACGGCACTGCTTCGATGGCTTCGGGCTCAGAGAACTCCAACGGCTTGGGCATCGGGCGCAATCACGAGCATGCGCGCAACAGGCTGAGCTACCGCGTGCTGAACATAGGTTACAGAGGGGAGATGAAGCTGAACGAGAAGCATCGCCTGCAAGCCGGCGTATCGGCACAGATGGAGAAGATAGCCGACCATATCAGCGAATGGGAACGGAGGGATTCGGTAGGATACAACCTGCCCCACTCGGAGACCGTATTGCTGATGTACAATAACCTATATGCCGATACGCAGATGAAGGGGACGCGCTTGTCGGCATTTGTACAGGATCGATTCAACTTCAGCATGGGAGGAGGTACATTTTCTCTCATTCCGGGTATCAGGGCTTCGTGGTGGAGCTTCAACAAGGAGTTGCTCGTCAGCCCACGTATCAGCATGGGTTATTCTCCCGAAAGCAACCCGGCTTTGGTACTGCGTGCAGCCGCCGGACTTTATTATCAGGCACCGTTTTACAAAGAGCTAAGGCAGACGCATAAGGATGCAGAGGGCAATAACGTGGTTGTCCTCAACGAGAAGATCCGCTCTCAGGGAGCTTTTCACATTCTCGCAGGAGCAGACTATACCTTCGAAATGGGGGGGCGAAAATACAAGTTTACGGCAGAGGCTTACTACAAGAGCCTGTTCAACATCAACCCGTATATAATAGAGAACGTGAAGATCCGCTATCTGGGCGAAAACATCGGTTCGGGTTATGCTGCGGGTATCGATCTCAAGCTCTTCGGCGAACTGGTACCCGGAGTGGATTCGTGGCTGACGGCTTCCATTATAAAAGCCCGTCAGAAACTGGATGGCTACGGTTCTTTACCACTGATGAACGCACCCACTTACAATTTCTCCTTCTTCCTTCAAGAGTACGTGCCGGGCAATAAACGCATCACAGCCACCCTGCGAGCTGCACTAAGCGGAGGATTGCCCCAGCTCAATCCGAGCAAAGGGCTTAGCTCGCCGGCCTTTACCGCACCGGCCTATAAGCGTGTCGATCTGGGGGTAATGTACAAATGGCTCGACCCGGACGACTCCTTTGCCGGCCGAAGCAAATGGCTAATGGGAGTAAAAGGGGCCTACATAGGGGCTGACCTCTTCAATCTGTTCGACATGACCAACGTCAATTCTTACTACTGGGTGTCGGATGCCTACCAACAGCAATACGCCGTACCGAACTACCTGACACGCCGCCAATTCAACCTGCGTCTCCTCGTCGAATTCTAAAAACTCCATATACACTGCTCGGACGCTCCGGCAGATGATTGTCCGATCGTATAGGAAGCATTCTAACGAGGATTCGACAGAGACAGGCGTATCTTCCCGCTCAAAAAACAAAAAGAGCTGCGCTGAAATGGATGTTTCGGCGCAGCTCCAATGAAGGTGTAACGAGAGTATTTTCTCTCGTTATTCTGCTGTGGTTTTGCCCTTGATTTCCTTGCGATAGTGATCGTTTAAGAACTTCACCACATCATCGGTGATGTCCAACGTGCTGTCAGCATACAGCAAGTTTTCAAGACCAACGTTGGTAAGTATATAGCGGTATTTACCGTCCTTATTCATTTCGCTGACTTGCTCGCGTACTATCCGGTACATTTTTTCATTGGCTTCCGCCTGTTTGTTGGCCAAAGCTTGTGTCATGCTGAGTTCCAATCTTTGGCCTTCTTCTTGCATCTTCAGGATTTTCTCCTGTTCCACTCGTGCAGCATCTTCGCTGGTGAATGCATTCGTCCGAAGACGGCGTTGGAAATCCTCCGCAGCTTTCTGCATGGCAGCCATCTTGGTAGCCAAGGTTCTTTGGTTCTGCTCAGCTTCGGCCGCAAGTTGTTTGTTCATGTCCCGAAAGTATTCATATTGCGAGGCCAGGCTGTCCATCCTTACGAAAGCTATAGGCAGAGTGGCGGCAGCTTGTTCTGCCTTATGATTTGTTGTCTTGGCTTTTGATGCGGATGAACGCGGCATCATAATGAAGAGGATGATGATGGCAACGGCCAGTACAGCCTCGATGACATAATGGATCTGTTTCATTTGTGAATGGGATATGTTTTTTTGTTTCGTTATTATTCGAGTTCTTTGATTCGATCTTCGAGATTGCGGTGATGTTGGGCTTCGAAATGTTGTGCCGTATGGCAGCCGATTCCTCTGTCTTGCATTGCCTTGTTGCTGCCTACATGGGTCTGGGGAAACTTCCCGCCACGACAGAAAAACACACGTATGCCCAGCAGGACAAAAGCCAGTCCGACCAACAGAAGAGAAGCAAAAAAAATTGTAGTCATTTATTGCTATATTTGCGGAATACAAAGGTAAGATTTTCTTACCCACAGAGAAGCACAATTAATAACTCATAGTAATAACAATGAACATTACAGATCTCAAACCCACAAAAGTGTGGAAGTTTTTCCACGAAATCACTCAAGTGCCACGTCCTTCCAAGAAAGAAGAGAAGATCCTGGCTTACCTTGTGAAATTTGCAGAAGATCGCAACCTCAAATATCGTACAGACGAGGTAGGCAATCTCGTAATAGAGAAACCGGCAACACCCGGATACGAACACCTCGAAACGGTCATCCTTCAGAGCCATATGGATATGGTATGCGAGAAGAATGCCGATAAGGTTCATGACTTCGAGAACGACCCTATTCGTACCATCATCGATGGTGAATGGTTGCATGCCGATGGTACTACACTCGGTGCCGACAACGGTATCGGTTGTGCTGCCGAATTGGCTATTCTGGATTCTGACGACATAGAACACGGCCCGATCGAATGCCTCTTCACGATGGACGAAGAGACGGGTATGACCGGTGCGATGAACCTGAAGCCCGGATTTTTCAATGGAAAGATCCTGCTCAACCTCGACAGCGAAGATGAAGGAGAGCTCTTCATCGGGTGCGCCGGAGGTATGGGAACCATGGCCGAATTTGCCTACGAAAAGCGCGAAGCGACAGACGACTATCTCTATTTCGAGGTAAAGGTCAGCGGTCTCAAAGGCGGTCACTCCGGAGGAGAGATTCACATCGGTCTCGGCAATGCCAACAAGATTCTGACTCGCTATCTCTATGCTCTTGAGCACGAATTGGATTGGAAGCTCTGCTCTTTCCAGGGAGGAAACCTGCACAATGCCATTCCGCGCGAAGCTCATGCCGTTATCGGTCTGAAGGCTGATCAGAAAGAGCGTGCACGAGTTATCTTGAACGAACTCGCTGCTGTAGTGGAGGACGAACTCAAGCGTGTGGATCCGGGTGTGAAGCTCGAAATGAAATCGGTAGGAAAGCCTGCATATCGTATCGATTGTGACACGAAGCGTCGTCTTGTTCGCGCCCTGTATGCTTGCCCTCACGGCGTTTACGGTATGAGCCATGACATCGAAGGTTTGGTAGAAACGTCTTCAAACTTGGCTTCCGTGAAGATGAAAGAAGATGATAAGATCTACGTGGAGACCAGCCAAAGAAGCTCGACATCGTCTCTTATCAGCGATATAGCCAATACAGTGGCATCCGTATTCGAGCTTGCCGATGCTAAAATCAGCTTCCGCGATCCGTACCCCGGATGGAAACCCAATCCTGATTCGCCGATTTTGAAAGCGGCATCTGAGTCGTATGAGCGCATTTTCGGTCGTAAACCTGCTATAAAAGCAATCCACGCAGGTTTGGAGTGTGGTCTCTTCCTGGATAAGTACCCCTATCTCGATATGGTTTCATTCGGCCCTACCCTCCGAGATGTGCACTCTCCCGTAGAGAAGATCGAAATCAAGACGGTTCAGCTTTGGTGGGATCACTTGGTAGATATACTGAAGCATATCCCCGCAGCCAAATAAAATAAGCCGGAATTTTCCTCCGGACAATAAGCCGGAAGGGTGTGTTGAAATCGCAATCAAAAGACGATTTTGGCACACCCTTTTCATCTGTAGTAAACTCTATGGCATAGGGCAATCACGAGAAGGCTGCCTAAGGATTCCTCCATAGGGACTCTTGGAGAATATCCTTAGGGGGTGCAGTATCAAGGGAAAAGACTTCATAGTATAAAGGGTGGGGGCTTTACAGTATAAAGGGTAGAGGGTTTACGGTATAAAGGGTAGAGGGTTTACGGTATAAAGTATGGAGGCTTTATAGTATAAAGGGTAGAGGGTTTACAGTATAAAGTATGGAGGCTTTATGGTACAAAGGACAAAGGCTTCATGATATGCCCTATAGGTCAAATCCTTACATTCCACAGAAATACAGAAAACAGGTGTTTTTGCTCCATTACCATATATCGGTTTGCATGGACGACCCATAGTCGGACAAAAGCTATGCTGTCAATCTTGGCAAATCCCCTTTCTCTTTCTTGTGCGATCGAGGAGGGGATTACTGTTTTCAGTCCTCGTTACGGCATCTTGAGAGGTGGATTTATTCGATGGTAGTGCTGCTTTTGAAGTATCCGGCTATCAGCCGGTAGTAGGGCTTATAAGACGATAATGTACTATTGATATATAAAAAAGATGGAATTGTTTACTCCGGTTCGGTCTTTTTATCGTTTCTTTGTGTCAGTCTATTTGTCCGTTTTTCATCTCCGGACGAAAAGGGGGGGCTGCCTAAATCCTACAGGGCGGTAGCATGTAAGGCCGGGCCTCTTCCCCTTACAGGCAAATGGATGGCATACTAAACGATGAATATAGACAAGCATCTATGAACAGGTTTTCAAATCATTGGCCCTGCATCCTCGTGGGGTTGGTACTCTGGTTTGTATCGGCGAGTCGGACTGTGGCACAAAACGCCTCCGAAACGACGGTATCGTACGATACGGATACCGCCGTACTCTCCGAAGCCGATGTGCTTCGGATCGCTCTTAGTGAGAATGCCACAGTGAAAGTGGCCGATATGGATGTACGCAAACAGGAATATGCACGTAGGGCAGCACGTGCCGATCTCTTCCCGAAAGTAGACCTCTATGGCGTTTACAGCCATACGCTAAAGAAGCAGGTCTTATATATAGATATGCCCGGTTTCAGCAGTAACGAAGGTATCGAAATGGGGCGTACACACAATACGCAAGGAGGGGTGAACGTCTCCATGCCATTGGTGTCGGCACAGCTTTGGAAAAGCATTGCCATGACCGGCGAACAGCTCGATCTGGCTCTGGAGAAAGCTCGCAGCTCCCGAATCAATTTGGTGGCAGAGGTGAAGAAGGCTTACCTCAGTGTATTGTTGGCCGAGGACTCTTATAGCGTATTCAAGCGCAGCTATGACAATGCTCTGGCCAATTATAAGAACATATCCGACAAGTTCGATCGTGGGCTTGTGGCTGAGTATGATAAGATTCGTGCCAATGTACAGGTACGCAACATCGAGCCTAACCTCTTGCAAGCGCAGAACTCCGTAGCCCTTGCTCTCTGGCAACTCAAGGTACTGATGAGCATGGAAGTGGAAACTCCGATCAGACTCTCCGGTTCATTGTCCGACTATAAAGAACAAGTCTATACCGGCTATTTTGCCGCCGATACGCTTATTTCCAACAACTCCTCCCTGCGTCAGCTCGATATACAGCGTCGTCTGGCTGTCAGTGCAGACAAGCTGAATAAGTACAGCTTCCTGCCTACACTCAATCTGGGAGGGCAGTACACCTATTCGCTCAACAGCAACGACTTCAAATTCTGGGGCGAGGGACAACGCTGGACGCCTTTCTCCACCATATCGCTCAGTCTGAACATTCCTATATTCAATGGAGGCAAACGTCTGTACAACGTGAAGCAAAGTGCTTTATCGATCCGTCAGATCGATCTGCAACGACGCCACATAGAGCAATCCATCCGAATGGGAATCAAGAACCAAAATGACCGTCTGCGTACCTGTATGCAGAAATTTGTGGCCTCGGAAGAGGCTGTCCGAAGTGCAGAAAAGGGCTATCAGATAGCAGAGAAACGCTATCAGACAGGCGAAGGCACTCTCGTCGAGCTCAACGATGCCGATGTGGCTCTTTTGCAGGCTCGACTCAATTATAATCAGGCCATATTCGACTTTATGACCGCAAAAGCCGAATTGGACAAGATGAACGGCATGGGGATTCCCGAACAATGAGCGTAAAAAGTAAATAGTAAATAGTAACAAAATACACCTGTATGATAAATATGAAAAGATCGAATACACTGGGCAGTGCTATCCTCCTCATAGTCCTGCCGTTCCTCATTCTCACGAGCTGCAATGGCAAGAAAGAGAGCCGGCCGTCTGCTGCTGATTCGGCAGCTATGGCAGCCAAATTGGTGGAGACGACTATAGTGAAGACCGACACGCTGAATGAGGTACTGAGTTTCACAGCTACCGTTCGGGCCGAAGTGACCAACAACATTACCCCTCAGATGGGCAATAGAATCGTACGCCTTACGGCCGAAGTAGGTGATCGAGTGGGACGCGGACAGGTGCTCGCCGAGTTGGATCGGAGCCAACTGACTCAGGCCAAAGTACAGCTGGAGAATACGCGCACCAATTTCCAGCGTATGGATGAGCTGTACAAAATAGGTGGCATAGCCAAACAGCAGTGGGATGCGCTCAAGACGCAGCTCGACGTGGCCGAGACTACTTACAACAATCTGCTGGAGAACACCGTGCTCCGAAGCCCTATATCCGGTGTGATTACCGCACGCAATTATGATAGCGGCGATATGGCTTCTCCCACGAAACCTATCTATGTGGTAGAACAGATAACTCCCGTAAAGCTCCGCATCGACGTCTCCGAACAGTATTTCTCTCGCCTGAAAAAGGGTATGCCTGCCACTATTACGGTAGATGCCCTTCAGGGACAAACCTTCGAAGGCAAAATCTCCCTGGTCTATCCCGCCGTGGATGCTTCTACGCATACGATCGGCGTGGAGATACAGATTGCTAACAAGGATCAACTGCTTCGGCCGGGTATGTATGCCCGAGTAAATCTCGATTTTGGCCACAAATCGGCCGTTATGGTAGAAGATTTGGCCGTGGTAAAACAGGTAGGCAGTGGGGAATTCTTTGTCTTTGTAGTGGAAAATGGTAAGGCTGTCCGCCGCATGGTGAAAGTCGGAGCCAGACAAAACGATAGCTATGAGATCATCGAAGGTCTCAATGTGGGCGAGACAGTGGTTACAGCCGGCATGAACAACCTTATGGATGGCCAGCCCGTCAGAATTAAAGAACAGAGCAAACTATGAGTATATACGAATCGGCTGTAAAAAAGCCGGTCACAACCATATTGATATTCGTGGCAATAGCTATTTTCGGGCTATTCTCATTGAGTCGTCTTTCCATCGACTTGTATCCCAAGATTGAGACGAGCAATATCATGGTCGTGACCTCCTATGCCGGAGCCAGTGCATCGGACATAGAGAACAACGTTACGAAGGTCTTGGAGAATACGCTCAACGGGGTTAGCAATCTCAAGCACATTACTTCGAAGAGTCGGGAGAATGCTTCCGTCATTACGCTCCAATTCAATGAGGGTGTGGACATCGAAGTGGCTACCAATGATGTGCGCGACAAGCTCGATGCCGTCTCCAACTTCCTGCCCGATGATGTGAACAAACCGATGATCTTCAAGTTCGGTACTGACGATATTCCTATCACCATGCTATCCGTGCAGGCCAAAGAGAGTACGATGGCCCTGTCGAAGATCCTCGAAGACAAGGTCACGAATGCTCTGGCACGCCTTGATGGCGTAGGTGCGGTGAGCATTATGGGTACTGTGAAGCGGGAAATACAAGTGTATTGCGATCCGGCCAAACTGGAAGCATACAACCTGACCGTAGAAGCTGTGAGCCAAATCATATCAGCCGAGAACAAGAATGTACCGGCCGGTCTGATCGATTTGGGCAATAAGACCAGTTCGATCCGCATACAGGGCGAGTTTGCCGATGCACGCCAGCTAAACCAAATCGTAGTGGCCAGCGTGGGCGGTCGCAACGTCTATCTGAGCGATGTGGCTCGTGTGGAGGATACACATGCCGAAAATGAACAGGAGAGCTACAACAATAATGTGCGTGGGGCTATGATTATGATCAACAAACAGTCCGGAGCCAATTCGGTGGCTATCTCCCGTGCTATCCACGATGCTCTGCCCGAGATACAGGCTTCGCTCCCTTCGGATGTGAAACTGGGTACCATTTTCGATACTTCGGACAACATCGTCAATACGATCAATAGTCTGCGCGATACGATTGCTATTACGTTCGTCATCGTTATTCTTGTGGTTCTGTTTTTCCTCGGACGATGGCGTGCCACATTTATCATCGGTCTGACGATCCCTATTTCACTGGTTGCCTCCTTTATCTACCTGATGGCTACAGGCAATACGTTGAATATCATTTCTCTCAGCTCCCTCTCTATCGCTATCGGTATGGTAGTGGACGATGCCATTGTAGTGCTCGAAAACGTAACAACACATATTGAACGGGGCAGCTATCCCAAGCAGGCTGCCATACACGGCACGAACGAAGTGGGGATCTCCGTTATAGCTTCCACGCTGACGATGCTGGCTGTATTCCTCCCATTGACGATGATTCAGGGGCTTACGGGTATTCTTTTCCGTCAGTTGGGTTGGATCGTGAGTATTATCATGATTATCTCTACGGTAGCTGCTCTCAGTCTGACGCCGATGCTCTGTTCGCAGTTGCTTCAGCGCGACAAAAAGCAAGGACGGCTGCAACAAAAGCTCTTTGTCCCGATCGAACGCTTTCTTGATTCTGTAGATCGAGCATATGAGCGTTTCCTGAATTGGACTGTGAGACACAGAACCGTTACGATAGTCAGTGCTTTTATCATTTTTGCAGCAAGTCTGATGATGACACCACTGCTCAAAACCGAATTCTTCCCTCAGTCCGACAATGGCTATATCCAAATTCAGGCAGAATATCCGGTGGGCACGGGAGTCAATCTGCCACGAGCCTTTGCTCTTCGTATGATCGACAGTTGGGAGAAAGAAATACCGGAAATCGACAGAACGAGCTTTAGTGTCGGTCAGGCCGAGGCGTCCAGCATGTTTGCCGCCATGCAGGACAATGGTACGAATATCATCACTTTCCATATCGGTCTTACCGGACGCAACGAGAGAAAACGCTCCATGAACGAAGTGGCCGACCAGATACGTACCATGCTGGATGATTATCCTGAGATTCACAGTTATAAGGTTACTCCGGGCGGAAGCGGTGGCGGTATGGGCGGACAACCCACAGTAAATCTGGATATATACGGTTACGACTTCAATAAAACGGGCGATCTCGCAGAGAGATTCAGTCGTCTGATGAAAGAGGATGCCAGATGTGCCCAAGCGACAATCAGCCGAAAAGACTACGTACCGGAGTATCAATTCGTATTTGATCGTACCAAATTGGCCGAGAACGGGCTGAACAGTACCACGGCTGCCATGTTCCTGCGCAACCGCGTCAATGGCAGGGTGGCATCTACCTATCGCGAAGAAGGCGACGAGTACGATATTCGCGTGCGCTTGGCCCCTGAGTTCAGGCGATCATTGAGGGACTTGGAAAATATCCTCATTTATACGCCTCAGGGCAAAGGTGTTCGTCTGGGAGAGCTGGGTAAAATAGAAGAGCTGTACACTCCTCCCACCATTGAACGAAAGGATCGTCAGCGTGTCGTTATCGTAGCCTCCACGGCTGTCAAAGGAGCTGCATTGAGCGATTTGGTCGAAGTGGCCAAGGAAAAGATTGCTCAACTGGAGATTCCCGACGGGATTGACTACAAAATCAGTGGTACATCCGAGGACCAGCAGAAGACATTTGCAGACTTGAGCACCCTTATGCTGCTGATCGTGATACTCGTGTTTATCGTCATGGCAGCACAGTTCGAGAGTCTCGTCGATCCGTTTGTGATCATGTTTTCCATACCGTTTGCTTTCACAGGTGTCATAGTCGGTCTTATCATTACCAATACCACTTTCAGCGCTATGTCCTTTATCGGTCTGATTATGCTGATGGGTATCGTGGTGAAGAACGGTATTGTGCTCATCGATTACACTCGTCTGTGTCGCGAACGCGGTATGGGCATTCTCTCTGCCGTAGTACAAGCCGGCCGCTCACGTTTGCGCCCGGTGCTTATGACTACTCTGACTACCATATTGGGTATGGTACCTATGGCTATCGGAATCGGAGAAGGATCCGAACTATGGCAGCCGATGGGGGTTACTGTGGCATGGGGGCTGTCCGTCTCCACACTGATTACGCTCATTATCGTCCCTACCGTTTATGCCGTATTTGCCTCGAACGGGATGAGGAGACAGCGTAGATTACTGGCCAAGAAGTATGCAAAAAAAGAAAATAAGAGCAGAGTATGGAACAGAAAATGATTTTCATCACCTATAATCAGGCCTACCACGATATTATCATTCGATTGCTCAGCCGATACAACCTCAGAGGATATACCTATTGGGAGACTGTCCGCGGTTGCGGTAGCGATACGGGTGAGCCTCACTTGGGCACTCACGCATGGCCTACGCTCAATGGCGCCCTCATGGTCGTTTGCTCTTCCGAGAAAATGAAAACCATAATGGACGCTCTGCGTATCCTTGACGCCGCTACTCCGGATCAGGGACTTCGCGCCTTTGTTTGGAATATCGAGCAAACAATCTGATCGGAGACTCTCGAGCTCCATCTTCTTAGTATATGAGGGCTGCATCCAATAAGTTTTGGGTGCAGTCCTTTTTTATTGTCTCGCCGTGTCCCCCCATCTCGCATTCGGCTGATTTACGCTCTGGAATTTTCTCGTTTACTGTCCCACAAAACGTGGTGTGAGAACTTTTCGAGACCTTTGAAAAATAAGGAGATGGAGTAAAGAGGAGTTCTTGGCATAAAAGGAGCGAGTGAAAGGGGTGGCAGTAAGGAGTGA
>OHBE01000407.1_pt1 | contig 49611 bp, 41 predicted proteins | sample 1577231 | NCBI WGS metagenome assembly OHBE01 (sample SAMEA3541506, study PRJEB24748) | human gut metagenome | biome: human gut; feature: human-associated habitat; material: faeces | place: China | collected 2012 | reverse complement strand
CGCTTTTACCGTGCAAAACAGCCGCTTTTGGAATGCAAAACAATAGGTTTTACAAGACATTGATAAACAGATAGTTATACAATAGACACCCTTGTGAAAAATATTTACACATTTCCTGCGCTTTAAAAGTTGTACTGTTGTAAACTAATCAATGTTATGATAAATAGTATTCATGCAACTAAACCAATTGAAATTGGTTTAGCTAAAGTTATTATTCCTCTATACTTTTTCCATTAGACTTCCACTCCAAGATGCCGCCTAACAGGTTGTAAGTTTTAAAGCCCGATGCTTTTAAGATTTCACAAGCCTGTACTGAGCGTCTTCCCGAACGACAATAAACAGCTACTGGCTTTCTTTTGTCAAGTTTCTGCTTAGCTATTGCAGCAAACGTATCTTTCAGTACGTCTATATTCTGTGCATCTTTTATGTGTCCTTCCTTGTATTCTTTTTCGGTGCGAACATCGACAACTTGAACATTGCCTTTCTGTATTAGCTTCTCAAACTGATTGATATCTACATTGTCAAATGCTGCTTTTGGCGAATTGCAGGCAACAAAGCCAACAAACACAGATAGAATTATAGAAACCCTGATGCTGTTTTTTAGAATATTCTTCATATTTGTAATTCTTTTCTTGAGCAAAATTAGCTAATTCCTATATAAATCTATGAATATGTGCAGAATATTCATTTACTTTTAAGAGATATTAACTTTGTCTGTGGATAAATATTTAAAGTTTCGGAGAATTTTTATTTTCTATTGCTTAAATCATTTTTTTACTGTATATTTGCAAGTATATGAAATCCTTATCTTGATGTATTGGGAATGGTGAAATATAACAATGCACCTCTCCCCTACTGACTTGAAGAAGAAAATAGTATAAGAAACTTATAAGTAACAAATATGAATAGAAAGTCGATACAGCAAAAACTATCATTAGCCATTGCTTCTATTGCATTGGCAATGGGCATTTCTGCCTGTAAAACTCCTAAACAACAGTCTGATATGCAGGTCATTAATCTTACCCCAAACGTAAAATTCTTGTTTAACACAAAAGGAGAATGCTATGTGAAGAACAAACAGAAGATTTCTGAAAAGGAATTTCAAGACCTAACGGGTTTTGGCGGTTTTATGTGGGTTTCCACCCGTATTATAAATGAAGACGGACAGTTAGATACGAAAGATTATTATCGTTCTATGGTTGGACTTAATCCTGTTAATTATTATTTCAAAGGCGGGAAGTGCCATACATTTTTCTTTTCGTCGGCTACGGGCAAAACTGTCAGCTACGAATACACTTACAGGTACGATGTAGAAAGTAATCGCCTGACAATAGACGACTTTGCCGACATAGACATTATAACGCTATCGGAAGGGGCAATGGAGGTGGTTCAACCTATGGGAGCATTCCCTAATGGAAAGCCACGATATGCCTATACGGTTTACAGGCGTGCTGGCGATGAAGAAGTATCGAGCATATTAATGCGTTCAGGTTTGCTTAAACCGTCGATAAACTTAGACGAATTGCCTGAAGAAGAAAAGTAAAAACAAATAAAAAATGCGCATACAAGAGTATCAACCACTCAAGTGTGCGCATTTCTTTATAGTATAAGGTAGTTTCATCGAACCGTTATATGAAAACACCCTTGCTTCTTTTCGTATTTTATATGGCAGCGGCCTTGTTTACGTAAGTCGTTTAACACCTCGCTTAAAATCCACTTTAGCGTGTCGTCGCGCACTGGGCGTGTTATAGGCGAATACTTATTGTAGGCAATGTCAAATGTTGTCCCATAAAGGTGGCAACTATTTTCGGTTGCATTATGGTTGTAACGTCTAAGCTTTTCAACATCTTCTTTCGTTCGTAAAACACTTGTAACCAATAGCTTTGTAAGTGGAATGTTTTTTACTTGAAGACTGTCGAAGAAGTTGCGCCCAATGTCTTGGAGCAAGATAGAAGCCGTTGGCACAAGATACGGAATGCTGCTCGACAAACGTTTCACATCGTAGAAAGGATTGCTACCTATATATACAAGTTCTTTTTTACGCGACTCTGCGTCTTCCCTATTTCTGACAGCCTTTACAGCATACTTCATTGCCGATTTGTATTGTACGTGTTGCGAATCGGGAAAACTTTCATCATAGTTTGCCACACCAATGATACGGTGTTTTATTTCTTTTCCGTTTGCATCAAAAAACTGTGTCAAACCATTACTTGGCGCAAAAGATTGAACTTCTGCTTTGGCTTCATCTGCTGGTTTATTACTTTCATAAATTACTGATTGTATGTGCGTTGTATCGTTTAGCGAAGTCTTTTCTTTAATATTGTAAGACGGTTTAGCCACGGAAGGAAAAATAAGCCTGACAACTGCCAAGAAAGCTGTTGTAGCCATAAAACCTATTAAGAAATTATTCTTTGTTATCTTCCATTTTGTTTTCATTGGTACAAATATAGACACAAAAAAGATAATTCCCAAACAAAAACTTCATATTTTTGGTGGTGGGTTCTAAAAACCACCTTTTCAGGATTGTGTTTTCCGCTCCAAAAGAGCCTCTTTTACACGGCAAAAGCGTAGGTCTTGCATTGCAAAACAGCCGCTTTCGCAAGACTAAAGCGTAGTTATTACTTTTTAAGGGAATTATCTTTACAAACCATGTTGTGTTTTATCGCTGATTGTAGATACTTATGTAAACAACAAATTAAATTAAAAGAATGTTAAACCATGCAATGTTTTGAAGCAAACAGACTTTTATTTAATAGAAAAATGTTACTTTTGAGAAGTGCATAATAAAGAATCACCGCTTGTATGAATAGCGGACAAATAAACACTCGAAAAAGGTTATACGACCATAATTGCATTCATATAATAGTTATAACATTTTAATTCATCTTATTATGAGAAAAGTATTTTACAGTCTGATATGCCTTATTGTATTATCAGCGTGTTCATCGGAAAATATCGCCCTTGACGCATTAAAAGTTTACGATGTATCTAATTCGGCTTGTAAGACGACAATGTCAAAAGAAGAAACACGTAACGCAACTCCAACAATCCTTAGTATTGAATTGGGAGAAGACGGTATTGCCCAATGTTCATTCCAAGATGTAGAAGCCAACTGTGCGGTAAAAAACATCTATGTCAAGGTTATCAACCAAGACAAGCAAATTACTCTTGTTGTTTATAACAATGTGCTTGAAGCGTTTGCCGATTGTATTTGTAAGTACGATGTGAGCTTCAAGATGAGTAAACTGGTGCCTGACAGTTACCAACTGAAAGTTTATTGTGCAGGTCCAGGTATGAAATACGACGAAAAGTATATTGCATATAATGGAAAAATTAACATTGCACAGAACAAAAAGACAATTGTTACTTTTAGTACGCCACTGATACTGCCTGAGAATTAAAAATGTTTCATCTTGAAATACCATTATTACAAATAAGGTAAGAATAAGCTACAATGTTTGTATAGGTGCACATTCAAGAGTTTATTAAAATTAAAACATAAGATAGAGGGCATATTAATTTGATGTGTCCTCTATTTTTCTTTTTTGCAGACAAATTTCTAAAAGGGAACTGCCGAAACTATAAGGAGAACTTACTCTCTTTCTTTTATTTAATATATTTGCATAAAGTAGCTGTATATAAACATTTTAATAGGTGGAACTTGTTGTTATTTTCTAAAGTTCTCTCAATGCTCATAGCAGATAGAAAAGTATGAAATATATTGTATTCTTTTTAATTTCTATATAAGAAAATTGTTACTATAAAATAAAATATGTATCTTTGCACACATTATAATAAAGAATCTGACTAAATAACTCTGCGGGCTTCATGGAATCCTATAGGTGGAGAATGTGTTAGAGAATTCTGTTCTAACCTTTTTAAATATTAGAAAGGGAGGACGAGGTGTATTCTCAAAACAACTTATAAATTATATAATAACACATTCTCGCAACAAATAAAGTAAGGTTCTTTATAAGAAATCCATAAATTACACACTACTACAATGTTGGAAAAATTATCAAAGATATATATTGCCGGGCACAGGGGCTTGGTTGGTTCAGCTATTTGGAGCAATCTGAAAGCACGTGGATATAACAATCTTATTGGACGTACACACCACGAGCTTGACCTTACCAACCAACAAGCTGTTGAAGATTTCTTTGCAGAGGAACGCCCAGACGCAGTGGTCTTGGCAGCGGCATTTGTTGGTGGCATTATGGCAAACAGCCTTTACCGTGCTGACTTCATAATGCAAAATATGAAAATGCAATGCAACGTTATTTCGTGTGCATATAAATATAAGGTAAAAAAGCTACTCTTCTTGGGGTCTACGTGCATCTATCCGAAAAATGCACCACAGCCAATGAAGGAAGAAACTCTGCTTACTTCGCCATTGGAATATAGCAATGAAGAGTATGCCATAGCAAAGATTGCAGGACTAAAAATGTGCGAAAGCTACAACCTGCAATACGGCACGAACTATATAGCGGTAATGCCGACAAACCTTTACGGGCCAAACGATAATTTCCATTTAGAAAATAGCCACGTAATGCCAGCAATGATGCGCAAGGTTTATCTTGCAAAGCTCATTCACGAGGAGAATTGGGACGCAATAAAGGTGGATATGAACAAACGTCCTATCAACCCTGTTGCCAAACTCAGCGAACAAATTGGCAGTGAAAATGTCGATGGCAACTCCCCTAAGGAGCGCATACTGAAGGCATTAGCATTTTATGGAATTGAAAATAACAAAGTAACACTTTGGGGAACAGGTTCGCCTTTGCGTGAATTTCTGTGGAGCGAAGATATGGCAGACGCTTCGGTACATGTATTGCTCAATGTAGACTTTAAAGACATCATTGGCATTGAAAAGTATTCAAGCGTATTCTATGGAGTAAAAGCCGATGGAGACGTAGACCGCAACAACAGCGATGGACGTGGTGGTGCAATACCAAAACTCGGAGAGATACGAAATTGCCACATCAATGTTGGAACAGGAAAAGAACTAACCATTAAAGATTTGTCTGCATTAGTAGCAAAGGCTGCAGACTTTACAGGCAACATCGTTTGGGACGAAACAAAACCCGATGGCACACCACGAAAGCTCATTAATGTAGACAAGCTCCACTCTTTAGGTTGGAAACATAAAGTAGAAATCGAAGAAGGTGTGAAGAAACTATATAACTGGTATCAAGATTCGTTAAAGAACTAATACCTTATATAATATGATATCACTAAAGCTACATACAGATATTTGTTATTGGAAAACTTTAAAGTTTTTCTTAATCTTTATTTTATGCAATTTTGTTGTTAGTAGTTCCTTTGCACAGCTGTATAGTTTTGAAGCAAAGCAATATACTATAAAAGAAAATAAAGAAGATATCAAAAACAGAAAAACATATTCTTTTTGCAAAGTTGAAACAAATAATAAAACTTGGGAAGTAGAGACAGATGCAAGGATAAATGGTAATAAACGCTTTAAAAGTGGTACAACTGCAAAAGGTGCTGGTGCTACTTTCCTACTTTTAAAAACATCTTTCACAAATTCAAAAATAAAAAGAATTATCGTCAATACGGGTACAAGCGTTAATAACATTGCTTTTTTAAAAGGTGAATTAAAGATAAACGATAAACCATACACTCAACAAAAGCCTCTTTTCAATGAAAATCCTGGAGAATATTCCATATTATTTAATGAGGTAGATACAAATGGTAATATGGAGATAAAGTTATCTTTTGAAAAAGAGAAAGAAAGTTTTATTATTATTAAAAGCATCGAAATCGTAAATGAAATTAATGAAAAGGAAGATAATTCCATTACGATTACAAACAATAAAGATATAAAAGTCAACTCTATACAAATAAGCCGCACGCTGTCGAAAGATTATTGGAACACATTCTGTCTACCATTCGATGTAAACAAAGAGTCTGTAAACTTACTTTTAAATAATCCAGAACTAAAGGAATTTACAAAAGAGGTTGATGGTACAACGATGAAGTTCAGAAACGCAGATTCAATTAAAGCAGGTATACCATACATTATAAAACCATCAAAAGATGTTGTAAACCCAACATTCCGCAATGTTATTGTTACAGCAACAGAACCGAAAATAATAACAGACAACCAATCAAAAAACTACTCTTTTATAGGAACTTATAGCCCCACTGAACTAAAGACAGACGGTACAGAACTGTTTCTTGGCGATAAAGATTATCTTTACAAGCCTTTTGCAAACGACAAAACAATAAATGGTATGCGAGCATTCTTCAGAATAAAGAATAACATATCTCAGGCAAGACAATCGCAATACAGTATATCCATAGACGAAACTACGTTTATTTCGTTGCCCAACATAAATACCACCCCACCCTCAACACAAGAGAAAATCTACACATTAGATGGTAGGCAAGTACATTCTACTTATAATTTAAAAGCAGGCATATATATCAAAAACGGTAAAAAACTATATGTCCATTAATCTTAAAACCTTGAAATCTTTACTGATAAATGAAACATACAAAACTATACGAACAACCAACTTCAACAATAATACATATTATTAGTTCGAATTTCATCACAACTTCACCATCTACAAGTAATGAAGTAAATAATAGTAGTGTGAACAGAGATGGAAATATAGAAATAGGCTCCCAGATAGGAGAAGGTGAAGCAAGTGGTGCGCATGCTAAACTGCTTGATTGGGAAGAATAATGAATAAGAGTTATATAGAACACTACTTTCAACAGAATTATGGATAAAATGAATATCTGTTTAAGTCTTTTTAGTAATTATTCTTAGTTTTATTATCTTTGTACTTTTGGTGCAATAAGAGGAGGAGATGAGTATGGAAGAAAGTAATAAAAGAATTGCCAAGAATACTTTAATATTATATACGAGAACTATTCTTATGATGGGGATAGGCCTTTATACTTCTCGTATTATTCTTCGCATCTTAGGGGTAACAGACTTTGGCATTTATAATGCAGTAGGAGGAGTTGTTGCTATGCTTGGCTTTATTTCATCTTCATTGGGTAACTCCACCTCAAGATTTATGACTATTGCAATTGGGCGTGGTGACCAAACTTATACTAATCGTACCTTTGGGAATATAAAAGTAATTTATTATGTTCTATGTGTGATTATCGTTTTGTTGGCAGAAACCATTGGACTGTGGTTTCTATTATATAAGATGACTATTCCTGCAGAGCGAATGAATGCCGCTTTTTGGGTTTTTCAATTTTCAATCCTTTCAGCCGTATTAGGACTTGTTAGTGTGCCTTATATCTCTACAATTATTGCTCATGAAAGGATGTCAGCTTTTGCTTATACCTCATTGTTTGATACATTTTTGAAATTACTTATATGTTTTTTATTACAAGTTATTCCTTATGATAAATTAGAAACTTACGCTTTCTTGTTTTTTATGGTTGAAGTTATTGATAGAATTATCTATGCATTATATTGTAATAGGAATTTTGAAGAAGTACATACTCGAGCAAGAGTGGATAGAATACAATTAAGAGAGATGCTTTCAATGTCTGTTTATACTTTGATGGGTAATTTATTTTGGATTTTAAATACGCAAGGCGTTAACCTTTTACTAAATGTTTTCTTTGGACCTGTTGTAAATGCTGCTCGTGGTATTGCCATACAAGTTCAAGGGGCAATGGGACAGTTTGTTGCAAATTTTCAAACTGCTATAAATCCTCAAATAACAAAATCTTATGCTGATGGAGATAGTACAAGAATGCATCGTCTTTTGCAATTAAATAGTAAATTCTCCTTTTTATTGATGTTTGTAATGAGTGTTATAGTCTTCATAGAAGCACCTGTTATACTTAAGTGGTGGTTAAAGTTAGTTCCTGACAATACTATTATTTATTTAAGGATAATATTATTATACTCCCTTCTTGGAACATTGACAAATCCACTCTGGGTATCAGTATTAGCAACTGGTAATCTAAGAAGATATCAAGTATTCGATAGTATTGTACAAGCGTCTGTACTACCTGTAGCATATATCTTTTTTAAGTATTTTTGTGTACCTTCCTATTGGATATTTTTTATCTTACTCCTCTTCAAATTAATTGAATTTATAGTCCGTGTTATAGTTGTTTTACCGTTAATTAATCATCACTATTTAGACTATATTAGAGAAGTAATTAAGCCTTTATTTTTGGTTTTCTTCACTGCGCCATTATTACCATTTATATTATCTTGTATTGGCTTACAAAGTGAAATTTTAAAATTCATTTTATTATTTATAATTTCCATATCTAGCTGTATTCTTTCAATTTGGCTATTGGGGTTAAAGAAGAATGAAAAAAGAATTCTTGTAGAAGTGGTTAAAGCAAGGATATCGGTGTTAAAATTTAATAAATAATAAAATATTTAAAACACCTGTATAATTTAAGTTTATATACTAATTAAAGTGTATATAAAAAATGTAAGCGTAAAATAATTTATATATCTGCTTGAAAAGATTAGTTTTTTATATACTTACTACGTCACAATATATAATAATAGGCTCATCGGTTGAATTGGGTATGAATTCTGCCAATGGAATAATATAATTCTAATGAAAGAAATAAACTTATATAATGTTACATGCAATACAGATGATAATTATGTCCAACATTGTTGTGTTATGCTGTGTTCATTGTTTGAGAATAATAAAGATATATCTTTTCATATTCATATTCTGACACATAATCTATCTCACAAATCAACTGACATTCTTGAGAAGTTAGTCATTCGATATCATCATAAAATAACAATCTATACTGTCGATGAATCAAAATTAGAAGGTGTTGTCTTTAGGAAAAATAGACCTTTGACAAAAGCAGCCTATTATAGGGTCTTATTACCAGAAATCCTTGATATATCAATAGAAAAAATCCTATATTTGGACTGTGATATTGTAGTTGTTGGTGAAGTCAAAGAACTATTTGAGTTTGATTTAACAGAGTATGCTTTAGCAGCATGTGAAGATCCTGCTCCATATACCTCTCTGCATCGAAGACAGTTGAATATGGCTTTAGATAGTAAGGCCTTTTGTTCTGGAGTAATGATGATAAATTTAATGTATTGGAGAGATCATGCTGCAACAGAAAAGCTTTTAACATATTCAAAAAAAGAGCGAGGTGAAGTTTATCTGCATGATCAAGATTCACTTAATTATGTATTTAAAGGGAAATGGCTTAAACTTGCATATAAATGGAACAAGACTCCCTTGTCTATAGTACCACTAGATGCTGATCAAAAAAAATTTGATATGGATGAATTTCTAAATCATCCTATAATCTTACACTATGCAAGTCCTCTAAAACCATGGAGCAATGTATGGTTTCCAGAAAGAAAGGAATACGTTCGATATCTTGCACTATCTCAGTATCCAGACCCAAAGATACAGAAGATAAGTATAATGAAGAGAGTCTTTTATTATAAAAATATTTTTAGATATTTTGCTAATAGATATCTTCGTCCATTTATTCCTAGATTTATAGAGATTATATTAGTTGATATTCTAATTCTTCTACGATTAATTTATATTTTAATATTTAAACCACGCAAGCTAAATAAAATCTTATTTAATATTTGGCTTTCAAGATATAAATAATATATGAAAATAATTCTTATATCGGTGATGATGCCCGCAGCAGAAAATATTCGCGGAACCAGCGCATTGCCTTACCATTTATTATTAGATAGAGACAAAAGTATAGATGTGGAATTATATTCGTATAATTTAAATCAACTCTCCAAAGTACAGATAGAATCTGTTGCTAAAAAATTAGATATTAAGATACATTTATTGCCAATACCATGGTGGTATACATTTATTCTTAATTATTTTTTATCATTTAGGCTCTTTCTAAAGAAACCTATTGGTAATTACATTCGTTTAAATGCGAAACAGATCAATATTATCAAAAAGAAAAAACCTGATGGTATTTGGATTTATGGTGAGGAGTTATCTCGTATCAGTAAGCAATTAAAGGATTTTAAACGGATACATACATTGCCTGATTGTGAGTCTCTTTATTATTATAGAGCGCTTGGTATGCGTTTTGCTATGAATGATAAAATGAGATTCTTGAGACTTTTATTTATGTATCCTAAATATTTAAATATGGAAAGGAACTTTGACGTATCACAATCTGTATACTATCATTTGGTGGGTGAGGCTGATGTTGCTTTCTTAAAAGAAATAACCCCATCTATTCAAGCACTTTTTCTACGGCATCCTCACTATCAAGTTGCTAAACCTGCCAAGACCATCTCTTTCTCATCGCCTAAAATAAAGCTATTGATAGCAGGACAATACAATCTCTATATGCAACAGGATTCAGATACAATGGTAGACAGTTTAATAAATGCCCCAAATATATCAGAATTGAAAGAGCATTATATAATTACTTTTTTAGGCAAAGGTTGGGAAAAGCATGTTAAAGCACTTAGTTATATTGGATATGAAATCCATCACATTAAGTTTGCTCCTAACTATATTGATGAAGTTAATAAGCATGACATACAGTTAACACCAATCAGTATTGGTACAGGGACCAAGGGGAAAGTACTTGATGCAATTGCAAACGGCTTATTGGTAATTGGCTCATGGTATGCATTAGAGAATATTGCTATAGAACATAATGTTTCCTGCTTGCGTTACAATAATGTAAGTGAAATTATTCCAATGCTACAAGATATATACTTAAATTCAGAGCTATACGAGGATATCGCTAAAAAGGGACGGCAATCTGTATTAGAGTTACATAATGGTTTCAATATTGCACAACAACTATTTAATCTATTTTAAATGTATATGGGTGGGTTATACGCTTTCCCAATAGAATATTTAAATAAAATGATAAAGCGATTTATAGATTTAATTTCTTCGCAGTTCTATTTCATACTGCTCCTACGACACAATTTTGTATGTAGAAGACGGCTACTTTTACCTTTGTATAAAAGCAAAGTAATAGATGGCTATTGTGATTTAAACGACAGGATTGTTATTTATATGGTACAACCTGAAACTACTTTTTCGGGAGGACTATCCGATCGTCTTAGGGGAATTACTTCTATTTATGCAGAATGTAAACGTTTGAATTTGCCTTTTAGAATTGTTTTTGAGCCTTTCCAGTTAGAAAACTATTTGGTTCCTAATCAATATGATTGGCAGATTAAACCAGAAGATATATGTTGGAATACAAAGACTGTATATCCCTGTACTATTTTGACTTATAATAATAATCTGCATAATAGAGCACAATTTTATGCACAAAAGAGTCTTCTGAATTACTATTTAAAAAAGCGTTATAAGCAGATTCATATATTTTCCAATATGGCTATTGCTGATAATGAGTTTAGTGTTTTATTCAAAGAACTCTTCAAACCGTCTGAACGACTACAAAAGCAGATTCAATATCATCTCACTCAATTGGGCGGAGCAAGGAAATACATCTCATTGACTTTCAGATTTCGACAATTATTAGGCGATTTTAAAGAAGGTGGCAATATCTTGCCAGAGTTAGAGAGAGAAGCTTATGTTAAGAAATGTATTAAAGGCGTTGAAGCATTGCATTCAGCATACCCTCTTGAAAGCATCTTGGTAACTAGTGATAGTGGGACCTTTTTGGAACGATTGGCTTTCCTTGACTATGTTTATCTCATTCCTGGTACTGTTGTCCACATGGGTTTTACTTTTGATGCTAATCAAGATACTTATATGAAATCATTTGTTGACTATTTTATGTTGAGTAATGCAAAGAAAGTCTTTCAGATGACTGATAAGTTACTATTCAGGAGCGGTTTCCCACAACGAGCGGCAATGCTGAATGATGTACCTTATGAAGAAATAAGATTAAAAGTATGAATGGTTCTAACTCTAAAAGGATTGTTTATTTTGACGTAGTTAAGTTTTTAGCCATTTGTCAAGTTTGCATAGGCCATTCTTATAATATGTTGGATATGACTCAACCTTCTTCTTTAAAAAGGTGGATTTATTCTTTCCATATGCCATTATTTATGTTTCTGTGTGGATACTTCTCTTCACGCTCATACGAGAAACCATTTATGATATTCTTAAAACAAAAAGCTATTCAGTTATTACTCCCTGCTATTACATTCTCTTTGTTGACAATACTTGTCTGTTATTTCATTGATGCTCCAAATATAGAAATGATAGTAAAGACAGAAATAATAGGAGGAATGTGGTTTCTAAGGACTCTATTTTTCTGTTTTATTTGTACTTATATAGTCAAACAATTGTATTATAATGATTTTATCATTGCAATAGGGTCTATAATTGTAGCTCTTATTCTACCTCATGGTTACTTCTTGCAGTTTAACTGGATGTTGATTTTCTTTTGGGCAGGATATTTTTTTAAATATTACAATAAGTTTTATATGAAATTCCTGTCTATTATTACAGTTATTGCTCTATTTATTTTTGTTATATTTTGTGTACACGAAGAACCTAAAGTCCTCACTTATCATGTTCTCTTCCACACACCTTGGCAGCTTCCATTACAATTAATTACAGGGTTGTCGGGCTCGTTGTCATTGATAGGTTGCACATATTATTTTTGCAAATGGTTGGGAGAAGGTAATTGGATAGTGCAAAATGTAGCTAAGATAGGTACATATACATTAGGGATATATGGTTTGCAATCCATTATTCTTCAAAGATTATTTGTCAATTATCTGCATTTTGACCTTATTTTTTTACCAGTTTGGATTTCTGATTATCTTATTGTGCCACTGATAGGCTTGTTTTCTGTTTTCATCTGCTATTATTGCATTTTAGCCACGAAAAGAGTTAAAGTTTTAAACCTATTTATGTATGGTAATCAATATAGATAAATTGAAAGATTTATTCTTTGTTTAATTATAGTTATTTAATCAGAATATTGAATAGATGTTATTATATATTTCTATTTTTTTTATAGTTGTTTTAGTCAATTATTTGACGAAACTTTTCAGATTAAGAAAAGAAAACGGTTTATTGTTCTCTTTTCTTATCCTTGCAGTTTTTATTGGTTTAGGCGATATGATAGGAGGGTATGACCGTTATGTTTATGGATCCTCTTTTGATTATATAGCTGATGAAACTCGTACAGGTCAAGGATATCAGACAATGCTATTTCTTGTAAGTGGGTCTGAGTATGGCTTTTTTGCGTGGCAGTTTTTAATAGCTCAGTTAACTTCTAATCGTTATATCTTTATATTTTTAACCACAATATTTATATATATACTCTATTTTAATGCATTTCGGTTATATATTGAAGATTATCCATGGGCGTTAATCCTTTTCTTGGGATTATTATATTATTTTACAATGACTTATTTAAGACAAGTCATTGCAGTAGGAATAGCATGGCAGGGCGTTAAGTTTATATGGGAAAGGAAACCACTTATTTTTTTTGTTATTTTGCTGTTGGCTTATAGTTTCCATAACTCTGTGCTTATTTTTGCACCTATGTATTTTTTACCTTTACGTAAATACTCTCAGAAAACAATTCTTTTATTTTTAGGATTTGCCTTTTTAATAGGAATGACACCTTTACCAAATATGTTGATGGAAAACTCTGGCGAATTCTCAGGTATGGCTAGTAGAACAGCTGATTATGCTGAACAAAATCAAGGATTCCGTATAGAGTATGTTCTTGAAGTAGTATTTTTTGTTTGGATTTTATTTAAACATTATGATAGGATTGGACATTCGCGTAAAACTCTTACTTTCTTGAATATGTGTTTTCTTTTTTGTGCAATGCTTTTGAGTTTTATGCGATTTGGGCAAGGAGGTCGTTTCAGTTGGTATTATATGTTTGGTATAATATATATGCTCAGTACCTTATGTAAAGTAAAATACAGATATGTTTGGATGAGGCCACTTACTTTTTTGATTAGTTTCACTTTCTTTTTGCGAATTACGTATGTATGGTTACCAATGAATGCTCCTTATAAAACTTTCTTGACTGATGGAGAGCCTGCAGGAAATGGTATAATATATAAGATATATGAATATGATTTTGGATATACAAATGACAAATTTTATCGCAAGTAGCCTATATCTTATCTTGACGTAATTACTTAGTTTATTATAAGGACTACATAGGAAATAGACTCATAAAGTAAAATAGTGAGAATAAGAATGAGCAGTCCTATAGCAGCTACAATTATATGCGGAAATATAATATTTCGTGAAAGTAGAAGATAAAAGTAACTATTAATTATTGGATATTTAGATATTGTATAAGTAATAGGGTTTTGACAATATCCAAAGTAAAATGGTATTGGAATGATATATATGAAACAGGTTATCATTGACCCACGTATGAAATATAATTATGCATCTTGGTACTTATTAGGAATTAAAAGGCTTTTGAAGGAATGGAAGGTATTATATGATGTACGTCCTTTTAAAGCTATCAAGTATGAGAATACTGCAGATTATAATAGTGGGATCGCATTTATTGTCAGAGATGACATTCAAGATAAAAAAGTATTTATTGATACTGAAGATGTTGCAAAGATCTTTATAGACAGATACGAGTGGTGTGATGTGTATGGAATGGTGAATCCAACAAAGGAACAGGTAAAACAATATGAGAAGCTAGTTGCTATTGGTCCTGAATTTGGTATTACACTTGAGAATAGTTTACTTACAGTATTTCGATGTTTAAAGAATTTTGCCAAAGGATATAAGTTCACACATATTTCCTTTAAAGATTATCTTCGTGATTATCTTTATACGAATATCCGTCGTCGTTCTTTAAATGTATATGAGTCTAAGACAAAAATCCGTACCAATTATATATTTCATGCTTCCACGTTATGGTATAATGAATTTGCCGCAACAGATACTAATATGTACCGTGGAGAATTCTTGAAAGCTTGTAAGAAGGCAGGATTTGAGATTGAAGGAGGGTTATTTTATGTAAATGGAGAATCTGTGTTAAAAGAAATGCCAGATTATCCTAAATACAAGAAGGAATACAAAGATTTTATTTATGAAAGTAGGCTCTCTATGGATGACTATATAAAAAAAACAAAGGAAAGCATATTAGTATTCAATACACCAAGTGTATGCGAATGTCATGGCTGGAAACTTGCTGAATATCTTTGTATGGGGAAAGCCATCATCTCTACTCCACTCACTCGTGAGATGCCTGAAAAGCTTATACATGGAGAACATGTACACTTTGTTGAACGCGTGGAAGATATTTATAATGCTGTTTTAAAAATTAAACACGATAATGAATATAGGTATAAGCTTGAGCGTGGTGCAAGAGCTTATTATGAAGAATGGCTTTCGCCAGAGGTCGTTATAAAAAGAATAATAGAAAAAGCTGAACAAAATTAGATATGCTGATAACTGTATTTACTCCGACTTATAACCGAGCAAGACTGCTTCCAAGGTTGCATAAAAGCCTACAAGAGCAAACTAATAAAGACTTTGAGTGGGTTATTGTTGATGATGGGAGTACCGATAATACAAAAGAAGTTATAGATAATATAATAATACAACAAGATAATGATTTTCCAATTCGATATTTCTATAAAGAAAATGGAGGAAAACATACTGCAATAAATCAAGGTGTAAAATTAGCATTAGGTGAGCTCTTTTTAATATTAGATAGCGACGATTCTCTGCCTATCTATTCATTAGAAAAAATACAAACTTTCTACAAGGAGAATAAAGGACAATTAAACTTTGGGGGGGTTTGTGGACTAATGGGGCATCATGATGGTACAAGGATAGGGAGTGGGCTCCCCTCTAAAGCCCTTTATGCTAATACAATAGAATTGAGGTATAAGTATCAAATTACAGGAGATTTATTGGAAATATTTAAAACAGATGTTTTAAAAGAGTATCCTTTCCCTGAGATTACAGGAGAAAGATTTTGTCCAGAAGCTCTTTTATGGAATAGAATTGCCAGAAAATACAAATTATATTGTTTCAAAGAAATAATTTATTTTCGTGATTATCTTGATGGAGGGCTAACTGATAAGATTATTGAAATCAGAATGAAGAGTCCAATTGCAACGACAATATGTTATGGGGAAATGTTAGATTTACATATCCCAATTAAAGATAGAATAAAAGCAGCCATAAATTATTGGAGATTTTATTTCTGCATTGAGGACAAATCGAAAATAAGAAAAAGAATAAACCTTTTATGGGTAGGACTATTACCAATAGGTTGGGCTTTTCATATAAAAGACCGAATAAGAATTAATAAGAAGTAAACTATAGGCGGAAAAAGGCTTGATAGTTGTAAATCTTTTTCACAAGCGTAACTATTGCTTAACTTGTTGTCTATCAAGATATTGTAAAACCTATTGTTTCGCATCCTAAAAGCGGCTGTTTTACACGGTAAAAGCGTAGGTTTTGTATCGCAAAACAGCCGCTTTTGTATTGCCAAAATGAATTTATTGTATTTTGATAAAATTCTTTTTACAAAATATACTTCTTTCTTCCATTATTAAAACTGTTCAAGAAGAGACATTTAAAGCTTAAATTCTTTAACTTAATATGAGTAGATGAAAATCCTTCAAGTCATTACATCATTAGAAATAGGAGGCGCAGAAACCTTGGTTGTTAACTTGATTCCAAGATTTTGCGCATTAGGGCATACAGTGGATTTATGTATCTTTAATGGTACGGAAACACCATTAATGCAAAGATTGAAAGTTGAAAGTCCACAGACGAAGATATATGCATTGGGACATGGTGTATACAATCCACTTTGTATATTAAAGTTGATGAAGATTATGAAAGGATATGATATTGTTCATACACATAATTCTTCACCACAGTTATTTGCTGCAATTGCGAATTTGTATCGTCATACAAAACTCGTATCTACAGAACATAATACGTCAAACCGCAAGCGTAACTGGAAGTGGTATCGTCCTATTGAGAGTTGGATGTATGGGAAGTACAACCATATTATATGCATTAGTAAGATTGCAGAAGAAAGGTTGAGAGAATATATGAAAGGAGAATGGGTTGTTCAATCTTCAAATAGATATAAAACAATTACTACAATCAATAATGGAATTGATGTCAATGCTATTTCTCAAGCACTTCCTTGCAAGAATCTATTAAGTAAGAAAGAGGAACGTAAGGCTATTCTAATGGTGGCTGGCTTTCGTGAACAAAAGGATCAAGATACTATTCTTCGTGCAGTAAACCAATTAGATAAAGATAAATTTGAAGTTTGGTTTGCTGGAGTTGGTGAACGTATAGAAGAAGTTCAACAGTTGTCTAAGTCGTTAGGTGTAGATGATAGAGTTCGGTTTCTTGGATTAAGAACAGATATACCGAATGTTTTGAAGGCAGCAGATATTATCGTTATGTCTTCTCATTGGGAGGGTTTGAGTCTTAGTAATGTGGAAGGTATGAGTGCACATAAACCTTTTATTGCCTCTGATGTAAATGGCTTACGAGAGGTTACAAAAGGATATGGTATTCTTTTTCCGCATGAAGATGCCAAGGCTTTGGCAAATGAAATTAATCAATTGGTAGAAAGCGAGGAATATTATGATAAAGTTGCCAACCGCTGTTATAATCGAGCACTAGAATTTGATATCAACAAGATGGTAAACGGTTATAATCAAGTCTATCAAAAAGTAATTGGAAATTTTGAATAAACTGATACTGATAAATCTAAAACCGTTGAGGTGTATTGCAATACCTACAAGCATATTATGTCATAAGAATTAAAAGATGGCAAAAAAGAAACTAATAAGAGTTACGACTTCAGATATAAGTTTAGATTCACTTATCAAAGGACAACTTAAATTTCTAAGTTCGGAATTTGAAGTTATTGGTGTTTCTAACAATACGGGAGTTTTAGCAATGGTAGGAGAACGCGAGGGCATTCGAACCATTGAAGTTCCTATGCACAGAGAAATTTCCTTATTCTCCGACATAAAATGCCTTTGGCTACTTTATAGATTATTCCGTAAAGAAAAACCAGATATTGTTCATGCCAATACACCGAAAGGCAGTATGCTGTCGATGATAGCCTCAAAGTTAGCTTCTGTTCCTCATCGTTTATATACAGTTACAGGATTACGCTATCAAGGAGCAAGTGGACTTTTCCGCACTTTGCTTATGGCTATGGAACGTATCAGCTGTTATTGCGCAACAAAAGTTATTCCAGAAGGAGAAGGAGTAAAAAAGACTTTACTTAAAGATAATATTACAAGTAAAGAGATGCACATAATCTATAATGGAAATATCAATGGTATAGATACAATTTACTTTTCTGAACAAGCTACGATAGAACAAATAAAACAGAGCCTGAATCTTACTAAAGAAACAGATTCTGAAAAGGTAAGAGAATTATTTAGAGAAAGCATCGGACTATCTAAAAACGATTTTGCCTTTATCTTCATAGGACGAATAGTAAATGATAAGGGAATGCACGAGTTAGCAGGTGCTTTTAGCAAATTGGTTCCTATCTATCCACATTGTAAATTAGTACTTGTTGGCAACTTTGAACATGAATTAGATCCTTTAGATAGGAAAGATTTAGATTTTCTTCAGCACAACAGAAATATAAAACTTATGGGGTATCAGCGAGATGTCAGGCCTTTCTTGTTTGCTGCTGATATCTTTACTTTTCCAAGTTATCGTGAAGGGTTTCCTAACGTTGTCATGCAAGCAGGTGCAATGGGCTTGGCTTCAATCGTTACCAATATAAACGGCTGTAACGAAATAATTAAAAATGGGGAAAATGGCATCATTATTCCTCCAAGAAATACAACAGAACTATTCGTTGCTATAAAAGATTTCATAGAGAATCCTCAAAAGAAACAGTTAATGGCTGAAAAGGCAAGAGAAATGATAAGAAGCAGATACGAACAACGAGATGTTTGGAATGCACTGTTGAAAACTTATCGTGAATTGGAAAAATAAGAAAAGCATGTTGTATCAACTAGCTCATATTATCAGAGATAAGTTTCCATGGCTATGGCTATTCGTAGGCAGGATTAATTCTTTGTTATTTCATATAAGATATCATAAGAACTTAAAAGATATACCTTTCATTTTAAAGAAACATAGTATAGGATATAATATTGAAACAATAAGCGAATATAATATTACAGAACTTGCTATATTTTTTCAACAACAACCTAACGATGCTTATACTTTCTTCAAGCCACATGGATTTGAAGAAAAAGAATTAAAGAAATTAGTCGATGACAAGTCTTTCTTAGCTTATATAGTAAAGAAAGAACAAAAAATCGTAGGTTACTTCTTTATGCGCTGTTCTTTTTTAGGTAAGGCCTATCGTGGATATATGACGGACTACCAACACAGGCGAATGGGTATCAATAAATTAATGGGAATGTGCGCTACTGATATATGCCAAACACTAAATATTCTTATGTTTGGTTCTATTTCTCCAGCAAATGAAGCCTCTTTGAAGTCAGCAGAAAAAATTAATGATATTAAAATCATTGAAACACTTGCCAATGGTGATTATCTAATTCAATATTTACCTAAAGAACAACTGTAGAAAGTAATAAAGTACAGATACATTAAACTTTCTTCTGTAATTATGATATTAAAAATAATTTTTGATAAAACAATTTCATTTCTCGGACTGGTTTGTTTAAGTCCGCTTTTTTTAATAGTGGCGATACTCATTAAGAAAAAGATGCCTGGACCTATTTTGTTTTGTCAGAAACGAGTAGGACAATACGGCAAGCTATTTACTGTTTATAAGTTTAGGTCGATGACTGTTAAGGCTGCAGCTTCAGTGGCAAGTAAAAGTTCTGAGGCTACTTCCATAGCTTCAACAGAACAGAGTAGGATTACTCCACTTGGTGAGAAGCTGAGACGTTACAAACTGGACGAATTGCCAGAACTCTGGAATGTTCTCAAAGGCGATATGAGTTTTGTTGGACCTCGCCCTGATGTTCCTGGATATGCAGACCAACTAAAAGGTGAGGAGCGAGATATACTCAAACTAAAGCCTGGAATTACTGGCCCCGCCAGTCTTAAATATAGAAATGAAGAAGAACTGTTGGCCTCTGTTGAGAATCCCATACAATATAATGATGAGGTTATCTTTCCTGACAAAGTAAGATTGAACCTATATTACTTAAAGCACTATTCATTTATAAAGGACATTCAAATGATAGTCTGCACTGTTCTCGGTAGGAAGATGAACTATGCAGGTGAAAATATATAATTAAAATGGAAAGAAAATATCTATGCCTCGCCCATATGAGTGGCAACGAACAGAAATATATTCAAGAAGCATTTGACACAAATTGGGTGGTGCCATTAGGTCCAAATGTGAATGCATTTGAAGAAGAATTAGCAAGGTTTTGTAAATCCAAACCAAACAATATAGATTTCTCTAATGAAGTTTATCCACAAAGTATTCAGGCACACAACGATAATCCTGATGAACTATGGAACGATGGATATAAAGAGTTGGAGAACAAAGAAGTTGTTGCACTATGTTCTGGCACATCAGCTATTCATTTAGCATTGATAAACTTAGGAGTTAAGGCAGGCGATGAAGTTATTTGTCAGAGTTTTACTTTCTGTGCAAGTTCTCACCCCGTAATGTATCTTGGTGCAACTCCTGTCTTTGTAGATTCTGAAGCTGATACATGGAATATGTCTCCAGAATTACTTGAAAGAGCAATTAAGGATAGAATAGAAAAGACAGGTAGAAAGCCTAAAGCCATTATCGTAGTCTACCTTTATGGTATGCCTGCAAAGATAAAAGAAATCATAGAAATTGCGGAACACTACAGTATTCCTATCGTTGAAGATGCTGCTGAAGGACTTGGCAGTCGGTATAATGGGCAAGTTATCGGTACATTTGGCGAATATGGTGTGATGAGTTTCAATGGCAATAAGATGATAACCACTTCCGGTGGCGGTGCATTAATTTGTCCTAACAAAGAAGCGAAAGAACGTATCATGTTCTTTGCAACACAGGCACGCGAGGCTTTTCCATACTACCAACACGAAGAAATTGGCTATAATTATCGTCTTAGTAATATTTGTGCAGGTATAGGGCGTGGACAAATGACGGTACTTGATGAACATATTGCGCATCATAAACATCTGGCAAATCTCTATAAAGAAGGATTTAAAGATGTAAAAGGCATTACATTCCATAACAATCCAAATGAAGAATATGATTCTAATTTCTGGTTGAATACCATCACATTAGATAAAGATTTAAAGGTTATAGGTCAAGAAAATGCTTATAACGAAGCAATTGCTGATGCTGTTGGCGGTGCCGCTGGTGTAGTTCACTCAACAGGAAAGGCTCATACCGATTGCGAACCAAACACAAATGTCGAGGCGATGCGTATGGCATTGGATAAATTAGGTATAGAAAGTCGTCCTCTTTGGAAACCAATGCATTTACAACCAGTTTATAAAAACTCTCCAGCCTACATTAATGGCATAAGTGAAGAACTCTTTAAGACAGGTCTTTGTCTTCCTTCTGGTCCAATGATTAGTGATGAAGATGCAAGATTTATTATCGAGTCGATAAAACAATCTATCGTAGAATAAACTTCTATACTTCTACAATAATAACTTTATGTGTGTTACTAAACTGCTAAAGGAGTTAATAAAGAATGAACTATGGGGCGAACAGCTTAGCTTTTCGTCAATAGATAAAAAAGATTTCTCTGCTTTACAGAATATTGCAAATATGCAGACTGTAAATGGGTTGGTATATTCTTCACTTATCATCAACAACGTAAAACTTCCACAGCAAGAAGCTTTGGTTGCATTTGGAAGTTTGGAAAACACCAAGAAAGCAAATCTACTCCTTAATAAAAACCTAATATTCCTTACCGAGTTATTAGAAAAACATAATATAAAGTTCTTCGTTGTAAAAGGACAAACAATAGCAAACTCCTACCCTCGCCCACTTCATCGAGTAGGTGGAGATATTGATTTCTACTGTTTTACAGAAGATTTAGAAAGATTACTTAATATATTGCATAAAGAATTAAATGTAGAACCGAAACGTGACGAATCGGAACAGCATTATACTTTCCTATTTAATAAAACCTTATTCGAACTACATTTTACACTTTACAAGTTTGCAAATACAGAAAATCAACAATATTTCGATAATCTGATAAACTCCGAGCCGCTGAGTTATACATTCATTGATAATAAAAAAATCCCAACTTTAAATCCAACACTAAATCTTGCTTATACTTTTCTTCATCTGTTTCATCACCTTATAGAATTAGGTGTGGGGCTTCGTCAATTCTGCGATGTTGCAATATTGTGCCACATAGCTGCGATGGCTGAACAAGAAGGAGACAGAAAGAATTGTATTGATAAAGCAAAGCTTATAGAAATACTAACACGATTAGATTTCCTCAAGGCATTCACTGCAATTGGAACAGTCCTCGTAGACGAGATAGGTTTGCCAAAAGCAGAATTTCCCTATACACTGACGAAGAAAGATTATAAAAGAAAGAAATACATTCTTACCGTTGTGTATAAGAGAGGAAACTTTGGGAAATATGGTCGCACAACAAAAGTAAGGTCAGGGATAAAGTATTATATTGAGCAAACGAATATAAAACTATCTCATTATTATCATCTGTTTAATCTTAGCAGAAAAGAAAACATTGCACTTATTACGAAAGAGATTCCTAAAAAGATGCTCCAAGCAATAAAAAGGTGATACGTGTAGTAATATTATTCAACTGATAAACAAAAAAGGATAGTCCGTTTAGGACTATCCTTTTTGTGTTTTATTACTTATCTAATACCGAATAAACGCTGTTGTTGCTGACATATTCAGGAACAATGCTTTTCATCATCTTTACGATTTGCATACTATCGTATGTACGGCTTATTTGCAGGAGTTGTTCTATTTGCTGGTTTACAACATCATAATCATATTCTTGCACTTTCGCTATCCTCACTTTCTCGTGGAAGCTTGGTAGTGTGTTCTCTGTTGTACTCAATACTTCCTCGTAAAGTTTTTCTCCTGCACGTAGACCAGTATATTCTATTTCTATATTTTCCGCTCCTGAAAGCTTTATCATTCTCTTTGCCAAATCAGCTATCCTGACAGGTTTACCCATATCAAACACAAATATTTCCCCACCCTTTCCGTGTGTTCCAGCCTCAAGTACTAACTTACAAGCTTCTGGAATTAACATAAAGAAGCGAATAATATTAGGGTCAGTTACGGTTACAGGGCCACCATTCTTTATTTGCTTTTCAAATAACGGAATAACCGAACCATTTGAGCCTAAGACATTACCAAAGCGGGTGGTAACAAACTGTGTTGATACTTCTTTATTACTTTCTTTATCTATTTTCTTGTTTAGGCTCTGACAATATATTTCGCAAATACGCTTTGAGCAACCCATAACGTTTGTAGGGTTTACGGCTTTGTCGGTAGAAACCATTACAAACTTTCTTACACCATACTTTACACTTAAATCTGCAATGACTTTTGTTCCCCAAACATTGTTCTGAATACTTTCCGAAGGATTATTTTCCATCATTGGAACGTGCTTGTAAGCGGCAGCATGGAAGACGTATTCGGGCTTATACTGCTTGAAAATGGTTTCCATTCTGTCAAGATTGGTTATGTTTGCAACAATGGTTTCAACCTTAATATTAGGATAATCAAAGCCCATCATCAACCTGATATCGTGCTGTGGGGTTTCTGCCTGGTCGATAAGAATCAGTTTTCCAGGCTTATAAATAGAAATCTGTCGTACTATTTCCGAACCTATGGAACCTGCTGAACCTGTAATCATTATACACTTATCATTCAACAAGTTGCCAATAGCGTCCATATCTACAACTATTTCATCACGTGGCAGCAGGTCTTCGATGTTTATTTCCTTGAACTGCACATGTTCCAAATCGTTTTCGCCTGTCCACTCTTTTGTATGTTCTGTCAGATATATCTTGACATTGGCATTAATGAGTATGTCCTGCAATGTTGTATTAGCTCGAAATCTATCTACTTGCATGGGCGAAACAAGCACAGCCCTTATGTCATTTGATTCTATAACTTCTTCCAGCTTATCATTTATCGTATATATTTTCTCGCCCATCAGCGTGTTTCCAGAATATAAATCATCATGAGATATAAACCCTTTCAACATAAAGTTGGTATTTCTATCGTTGCAAATATTGTTTGCTATCCCTATTCCACCTTCCTTAACACCGTATATCAGCGTTCTAATTCGCCTATTGGGATTTAAATATGCATCATAGATTGCCTTTACTAAAATACGGAAAACAACCAATCCAATGGTAGCAACAAGATACATAACAGCAATTTGGCGACCTTGAAAACGCACAAATTTAATATCCCAAGAATACATGACATAGTGCATTACTTCTGCTATGACTAACGATAAAAGCATAGCAAGGCCGACACGCTGTAAGTCTACAAAAGAAGAATAACGTATTATACCGGAATAAGTCTTAAAGACTCGGAAACCCACAAGTGCGAAAACCATATAAACAAATATAGTCCTCGTAAGTATAGACAGATTAGAAAAGTCAACGGCTCCATGATAATAGAACCAAAATACAAGTATTCCAGATAAATAACAAATTAAAATATCGATAGCTAATACTACCCAATATGGCAGGGCATTCTTTGTAAAATACCATTGGAAGATTTTATCTATAATTTTCATATTTTACTAATCTGTCAAATAATTATTTCGTTATAGCTTATAATAAATGCAAAAGTACAAAATTTTTCTTACTAATACGTACTTTTATAAAATTATAATTAATACAACTTTAATTATTCTTTCTCTAATCTATACTCTTCAACCTGTTTAAAGCCATTCAAGAAAGAACGGCTATCCATACGTTTCTTGCCTGAAAGCTGCAATTCTTTCAACTCCAATAGAAAATCGTTTGTATTTACATATACCTTTTTATTTTCTACTATAAACGTGCCTGGTTCAGCTACTACAGCTTTCTCTGTTTTAGCAACTTCAAATATTTTCAAGACCATTTTAGTGGTTGAGGCAGCGGTGTTATCTAACGAAACCATCTTTGACCACGCTCCAGGATAAGGTGAAAGTCCACGAACGAAATTATAAATTGCACTTGCTTTCTGTTTCCAATCTATTTCGCAAGTTTCTTTAAAAATCTTCGGCGCATGGCGCAAGTCTGATGATTCTTCTTGTGCTTCGGTTATTTCATTCATCACTGATAGGATTTTATCTGCATCAAAATCATCTGCAACCTTTTCACACAGAAAGTCTATCGTTTCAATGGCTAACTCTGCACCTAACCGCATCAGTCCATCGTAAACATATTCTACATTTGCGCTGTCTGGAATAGGGAAATACTTTCGCTTTATAATTCGCCCTGTGTCAATGTCTTTATCGAGGAAGAAAGTTGTAACCCCTGTTTCGGTTTCACCATTTATCACTGCCCAGTTTATAGGTGCTGCGCCACGATATTGGGGCAACAAGGCTGCATGAACATTAAATGTTCCGAAACGTGGCATCGACCATACCACTTCGGGAAGCATACGAAAAGCTACAACTACTTGCAAATCAGCCTTCAAAGCATGCAACTGCTCTAAAAACTCAACATCTTTCATTTTAACAGGTTGCAATACTGGCAACCCCACCGATTCGGCGTATACCTTTACGGCAGGTGGTTGGAGCGTTTCCTGATGTCGTCCTACGGGTTTATCGGGCTGTGTTACTACTCCCACAACATTATAACCACCTTCTACCAAAGCCTTCAACGACTCTACGGCAAATTCGGGTGTACCCATAAAAACGATTCTCATATCTTTCTTGTCCATACTGCTCATTTAAAATTATAAAAATAAACTTGCAAACTATTCCTCACTGAAGTCGGCTACCAACTGTCGATACAGGTTATACAGTCGTGCACGCGAAATATAGCCAACAAGTCTGCCGTCAAGTTCGGTTACAGGCAATACTTGTGCTCCTGTCTTTTCAAACACTTTCATAACGCTCGCCATTGGGTCGTTCACGCCTATTGTTGCTGGTGGCGGTGTCATAAGCTGTTCTACCAAAAACCGATGGTACAGTTCGGTGCGGAAAATTATATGTCGAAGTTTTGTAATGTCTATTTCTCCTAATAGTATTCCACCATCGTTGAGAACTGGAATATAATTGTTGCGGCTTGAACTGATGGCGTGTACAAGTTTCCCCATTTCCATACTTGGCTCTACCGAAGTATAGTCGCGGTCGATAATGTTCTGCATGTTCATCATTGTCATTACAGCTTTATCGGTATGGTGCGTTAAGAGTTTTCCTTGTCGAGCCAAGCGAACGGCATAAATACTGTGCTGTTCAAAAATATTGATGGTCAGATACGAACTAATGGTTACAATGATTAGTGGAATAAAAAGATGATAACCTCCTGTAAGCTCGGCTATTAAGAATACTCCCGTCAATGGCGCATGCATAACTGCTGCCATAACTGCTGCCATACCATAAAGCGTAAAATTCTTTTCAGGAATATATTCGCCTATCTGTTGAACATTCCAAAGTCGTGCAAAAAAGAAGCCTCCAAATCCGCCAATAAACAGCGATGGCGCAAACGTACCACCACAACCACCTGCCCCATTGGTCGCACTGGTGGCAAAAACCTTTGTCAATGCTACCAATCCAACATACAACAACAAGAACTTTGCTTGTCCTGCGAACATCGAACCTCGCAACACTTGATTCCAATCGGCTTCGCCATTACCTTCTATAAAAAGGCGCAAGCTGCTATAACCTTCTCCATAAAGGGAAGGAAACAAAAAGATAAGCGACGACAAAACCAAGCCACCTGCCAACAGTTTAAGGTAAGGACGATTGGAAAGACTGGCATATCGGTCTTCGCACCATGACATTACACGCATAAAGTAAAGTGAGAGGAAACCGCAGCCTATACCTAAAAGTATGGTTGGCGGCACTTTGCTAAGACTCCAAAGATAGTCCATCTTAAAGTTATACATTGGCTCGCCACCTGTAAAGAAGTATGAAAAACAAGTGGCTGTAACCGAAGCTATCAAGATAGGCAACAGAGATGCCATGGTAAGGTCTACCATCAGTATTTCCAAAGTAAACACCAGTCCTGCTATCGGTGCTTTGAAAATACCCGAAACAGCAGCTGTAGCACCACAACCAACCAATAGCATCAGCGTTCGACGGTCCATATTGAAAATCCTGCCGAGATTACTGCCAATGGCAGACCCCGTCAGTACAATAGGAGCCTCTGCTCCTACCGACCCACCAAAACCAATTGTAATAGCCGATGCAACAATGGAAGTCCACGTATTGTGCGCCTTCAGTTTAGAGCGTTTTGTGGAAATAGCATACAATACACGCGTGATTCCATGTGAAATCTGGTCGCGGACAACATACTTAACAAACAAACTGGTTAGCCAAATACCAATAACTGGATAAAGAAGATACAGCCAGTTGATGGTGGTCATACGAAATCCTGACGTAATGAGTTTTTCTATTTCGCCAATAATAATATGAAGTACGTATGCTGCCACGGCAGCCAAGAAGCCAACAATAAACGCAAGCACCAATACAAACTGGCGGTCGGAAATATTTGTCTTACGCCATTCGTCTATTCGACTGATTATATTGCTATTATTCTCGTTTGCCATTTTTCAAGCCTGCTCCTCTATATAGATATGTATATATAAGGCTGCTACGATGATTTATTTTCTTATTATGTTTATTTCGCCTGTCGCACCAACCTTTATTATCGTAGATGGTTGATGTGGCTTATGCTCTTGTCGGCGAGAAGTACAAACGTAGTCTACAGCCGATAATATTTCTTCTGAAATGTCGCGATAGTTCTGTGCAGCAGGTTCGCCACTGATATTTGCCGATGTGCTGACTATTGCTTTCTGGAAACGGTAACACAACTCTTTCGAGAAAGGTTCGTTGGTTATTCTTATACCGATAGAGCCATCTTCGCCTATAAGGTTGGGCGCAAGGTTTACAGCTTCGTCAAGTATCAATGTCGTCGGTTTCACCACGGCATCAATAAGTTGCCATGCCACATCGGGAACATTGCGTACATATCGTTGCAAGCGTGCATCGGAATCGACAAGGCAGACCAATGCCTTGGAATCATCGCGACGTTTTATCTCATAAACCTTAGCCACGGCTTCGGGATTGGTGGCATCGCAGCCAATTCCCCATACAGTATCGGTTGGATAGAGTATCACCCCACCCTTTTGCAACACTTCAACCGCCTTTCTAATATCTTCTTGTTGTATCATTTTCTTATAACCAATAGAGAAATACAAAAGTAGGGAAAAAAAAGGAAACCGACAAATCTATAAGACAAAAATAAAGTTGATAGTATTCAGTACCTATCAAAAGAGGAGAAAAGCTGTCATCTTTTTCGTTTTCTTTCATCGTTAAAAGTATATGTACAAAGCTATTTTCAGAGTAAGCAATATTTACTATGGCGAAGTACATTGCTTAATTTTTCCAAACAGACAAACTTCTTTAGGTGCAACTTTATTTCGCCTCCATTATTCGTTTTCTAAATAAAAAACGAGGCATAAAAGTGTAAATGTTTTTCGCAAGCATATCTATCGTATAACTGTTTAATTATCAGGGATTTGCAAAACCTATTGTTTTGCATTCCAAAAGCGGCTGTTTTGCACGGTAAAAGCGTAGGTTTTGCATCGCAAAACAGCCGCTTTCGCAATGCCAAAACGAAATTATCGTTTTTCTTCAGAATTATCTTTACAAAATCAAGGCATCTTTAGTATCTGACACAAGCAACAAAAAGGAAAACTATTTCTCCAAAAACGTTTTGCTTCAGCTCTATCTTCACGATTAGAAAAAGGCGTTACACCAATGGTATAACGCCTTTTATAAGTAATATTACAATATATTTCTTTGTTAATCAACAGGAATATCCTTGTTTACATTCTTGCTGCCTATCAGAGTGTAGAAGCACATATAAGCCACACCAGCGAGTGGAACAAAGTATGAAACAAGATAGCCAGACTGGTCGGCTATGAAGTTTTGGAGCAACGGAAGCAAGCCACCGCCTACTACCATCATCATAAATATACCCGAAGCAGGCTCTGTGTATTTTCCAAGACCTTCAGTTGCAAGGTTGAAGATACACGGCCACATAACGCTGGTGCACAGTCCGCAAAGTACAAGTAACAATGCAGAAACAGGTACAACTACCATATTGAAAGCCGAACCTGTGAATACAGGCATCGAAACGGCTGCGCTCTTACCTAATACAATAGCTGTGGTGATGAGTATCATAGCAAGAACGGTGGTGCACAACATTAATGTCCTGCTCGAAATTTTGCTTGCAATGAAACCTGCAATGAAACGTCCTATGAGCATTAAGAACCAATAGGTTGCAGCAACAGAACCTGCAATGGCTGTGGCTGTAGCCTTAGGAAGTCCTCCACCAATGGCAGTTGTATCAGAAAGGTAGTAAATAAGCGTTCCGGGAATACCTACTTCTACGCCTACATACACGAAAATAGCGATTGCGCCTAATACGAAATGGCGGAAGTTCCAAGGAGAATGTTCAAATGTAACATTGATTCCTGTCTTGCTGTTCTTTGGGTCTTGAATAGGAATATATGTAAGAATAACGAATGCTACCACGAAAACACCCATTGCAATGTAAAGAACTGGATTAACGTCAATGATAGACGTGTTCTTTGTTACTTCTCCTATCAACGAGCCAACAAAAAGTGGCGTAAGGGTTCCAGACAGCGAATTGAGCGTTCCACCTATCATATTAAGCTGATTTCCACGATTTCCACCGCCTCCGATAAGGTTCAACATCGGATTAACCACTGTGTTCAGCATACAAACACAGAAACCTGAGATGAACGCTCCTAAAAGATAAATAACAAATCCTGTAATCTTCGCATCGGTAAAGAAGCCCGAGCAGAACTGAGTCAGTACGCCGAAGAAACCAATGGCAATACCAATAAGAGCCGTTTTCTTGTATCCTACACGTACAAGCATCTTTCCTGCAGGGATTCCCATAAAGAAATAGGCAAGAAAGTTCATAGCATTGCCAAGCATACCCACCGTATTGGCACTTTCGCCACCAAAGATATTCTTCCAAATAACTCCGATTGGAGCAGCAAGATTTGTTACAAACGAAATCATTGCATAAAGAAACATCATTGTAATAATCGCAATAATGCTTCCATTTTGTTTAGTATTATTCATTGTTTAGCAATTTATTTTCTGCAAAGAAAGCAAAAATAAATGATAACAACAAACTATTTTAAAGCAAAAGGAGATTTGTTGTGTGTTAAAAACAATTAAAGGCAAGATTGAAAAATCCTGCCTTTAATGGGAACTATATTGCGATTAGAATTTGCTTAAAAAGTCGGCAACAATGTAGCTCGAACCACCTACAAATATGAAGTCGTCGCTTTCTGCCTCGCTCAATGCTTGCTCGTAAGCCTCTGCAACATCTGCAAACGTCCTGCCTTCAAGGTTGTATTGTTTGCCTATCCTTGCCACCTTGTCAGCCGAGAATGCACGCTTTGTGCTGGGTTGTGTCCAATAGTAAATGGCATTGTCGGGCAGAAGTGCCATAACAGCCTCTATGTCCTTGTCGTCTACCATACCAAAGACGATGCGCAACGTGCGATACTTTTGAGTTTTAATTTGCAATGACAAGTCTTTCCAGCCTGCTTCGTTGTGCCCAGTGTCGCAGACGACAGTTGGCTTTTGCTGTATTTGCTGCCATCTTCCCATTAGTCCTGTCGCTTCACACACATTTGAGAAACCTTTTGCAATACTGTCTATATTTCTGATTATCTGCTTATTGTAAAGCTGCATCACTGCCGTTAGCAGCGTGTTGGTATTCTTGTCTTGGTAGATTCCGCCCAATTCGCCTTCAATCGTACCGAACAAGCGAGTTTGGTATATACGTCCTCCCTTCGGATTGGCACTTGCCGATTGTACCATAGGAATGTCTTCGGCAAATACAATCATTGCGTCCATCTCTTGTGCCTTTGCTTCAAACACGACACGAGTTTCGGGTAGGGCTTCGCCAACTACGACAGGAGTGTCTTGCTTTATGATTCCTGCCTTTTCGTATGCTATCTTTGGCAATGTGTCGCCCAAGAATTGGGTGTGGTCGAGCGAAATGTTGGTAATGATGGAGAGTAAGGGATTGATAATGTTGGTGCAATCCAAACGACCGCCCAAGCCCACTTCTATAATGGCAAAGTCTACTTGCTGTTCAGAGAAATACTTGAAAGCCATTGCAGTAGTCAGTTCAAAGAACGATGGGTGCAGTGGTTCGAAGAAGTTACGATGGTTTTCAACAAAATCAATTACGTATTGTTCGGAAATCATCTTGCCGTTTACTCTGATGCGTTCCCTGAAGTCTACGAGGTGTGGACTTGTGTAAAGCCCTACTTTATAGCCATCGGCTTGGAGTATTGCAGCCAATGTATGAGAGCAAGAACCTTTTCCGTTGCTTCCTGCAATATGGATAGAACGGAAGTTTTGATGCGGTCGCCCGAAGTATTCGTCCAATGCGAGGGTTGTAGATAAACCCTCCTTATAAGCAGAAGCACCCACGTGCTCAAAGACGGGGGTGCTGTTGTATAAGTATTCTGTTGTTTCCTTGTAAGTCATTTTTATTACTTTTCAGTCTTTACAACTTAGCTGAATAGTTTCTTGAAATTATCAAAAATAGAACGTTTCGTATAGCTATCGCCTTTGAAGTTGTCGCTTTCCTTAAATTCTTCAATGGCATTGCGTTCTGACTTTGACAATGTCTTTGGCACATAAACACTTATTTGCACGATAAGGTCGCCCATTCCTCTGCCATAGCCCTGCACAGCAGGAAGCCCTTTGCCTCTTAAACGAAGTGTCTTGCCTGGTTGTGTGCCTTCTTCTATCTTTATTTTCACAGAACTTCCATCTATTGTTGGAATTTCAACCTGACCACCTAAAACAGCCGTAGGGAAGTCGAGCAACAAGTTGTAGATAACATTCTGTCCATCACGAATGAATGTATCGTTGTCTTCTTCTTCGATATAAACTTGTATATTGCCTGTTATGCCATTGTGTTTGCCTGCATTTCCCTTGTTTGGAACATTCACAACCATTCCTTCGGCAACGCCTGCGGGAATGTTGATTTCAACAACTTCCTCACCTTTCACTACACCGTCGCCGTGGCAGTGTGTACATTTGTTCTTTATAACAGTACCTTCTCCACCACATACGTGGCAGGTTGTTTGTGTCTGCATCATACCGAAGATGCTCTGCTGGGTACGTATTTCCATACCACTACCATGGCAATTAGGACAGGTTTCTATACCGCTGCCACCTTCGGCACCTGTTCCGTGGCAATGTTCGCAGGCGACATCTTTGCGTACCTTGAACTTTTTGGTAACCCCCGTAGCGACTTCCTGCAATGAAAGTCTGACTTTCAGGCGCAAATCGGCACCTTTATATTTAGGAGCCTGACGGCTTCCACCGCCGAAACCTCCAAAGCCACCACCGCCGTGGCCACCGAAGACATCGCCAAACATAGAGAATATGTCGTCCATTGAGAAGCCACCGCCACCAAACGGATTGCTACCACCAAAGCTTGGTCCGTCAAATCCGAATTGGTCGTATTGCTGTCGCTTCTGTGGGTCGCTCAAAATGCTGTATGCTTCTGCAGCTTCCTTGAACTTTTCCTCCGCTTTTGCATCATCTGGATTTCTGTCAGGGTGATATTTGATAGCGAGCTTTCTATACGCCTTCTTTATTTCGTCGTCCGAAGCGTTCTTTTCAACGCCCAAGACTTCGTAGTAATCTCTTTTTGCCATTCCTTAATTGTTGTAAGTTTGTAAACTCCTGAAGTTCTAAAAACTCTAAGGTTATTTACTTCTTTATATATTATTGTCCTACTGCAACCTTGGCATGGCGAATTACTTTATCATTCAGCATATAGCCAGTTTGTACGCAATCAATGATTTTGCCTTTTTTGTCATCGCCCATTCCTGGCACCATTGCAATTGCTTCGTGATAATCTACATTGAAATCTTTATCTTCTGTTTCAATCTTATTTACGCCAATACCTTCCAAAGTCTTTAAGAACTTCTTGAAAATAAGGTCGAAACCTTCTTTAATGGCTGTTGCATCTTCTGTCTTATCTGCAATGGCGCGTTCAAAATCATCGAGAATAGGAAGAATTGCTGTAATGGTTTTCTCGCCACCATTAAGTACAAGCTCTGCTTTTTCCTTCAGCGTTCGCTTCTTATAGTTCTCAAATTCAGCATAAAGACGAATATACTTGTCTTTCCACTCTTCAGCTTCTGCGCTGTCGTCTTTCTGCTCTGCTTCGTCTTCTTCGCTGGTTTCAGCTTCCGAAGTTTCTTCGTTATCAGCTTCTGACGACATTTCTTCCTCTGAAGCAGTATTTTCTTCCTGCACGGTTTCTTCGTCCTGCAACTTTGTTTCTTCGTCTTCTATTTCTATCTTCTTATTCTTTTTGCTCATAATAATGTATTCTTTTTCTTCAAAACTATACAAATAGTGTGCCAACATAGCAAGGACTGCACGACAAATATAATTCGTCAGCAGCCCTTGAACTATTATCTTGCTAATTTAAACTTGGTACATCTTGGCTTTTTGTTCCTTTATCTGCTCATCGTGAATATACTCATCATAGCTCATAAGCTTATCAATCGTACCGTTCGGTGTTAATTCGATGATACGGTTGGCAACAGTTCCGATGAATTCGTGGTCGTGAGAACTGAAGAGAATATTGCCCTTAAAGCCAACAAGGTTATTGTTGAATGCCTGAATACTCTCCAAATCGAGGTGGTTTGTAGGAGTGTCGAGTATCAAGCAGTTGGCATTTTGTAACTGCATACGTGCTATCATACAACGCATCTTCTCGCCTCCAGACAACACATTGACTTTCTTCTCTACCTCTTCTTGCTTAAACAGCATACGACCGAGGAAGCCTTTCATCACCACTTCGTTGCCCGGGCCATATTGCGAAAGCCAATCGACAAGATTCATATCGCAGTCGAAGTATTCAGTATTGTCGAGTGGCAGATAAGCTGTTGTAATGGTTATGCCCCAGTTGTAAGTACCAGCCTGGGCTTCTCGCTCACCATTGATAATGTTGAACAAAGCCGTCATTGCTTTCGGATTGCGAGACAAGAACACTACTTTCTGTTCTTTCTCGACATTGAAGTTCACGTGGTCGAACAATACAGTTCCGTCTTCATCAACGGCTTTCAAGTCTTCTACTTCCAAGATTTGGTTTCCTGGCTCGCGCTCCATTTGGAAGATGATGCCCGGATATTTACGGCTTGACGGGCGGATTTCCTCTACATTCAGTTTCTCAAGCATCTTCTTGCGCGAAGTAGTCTGCTTGCTTTTTGCCACATTGGCAGAGAAACGGCGGATAAATTCTTCCAACTGCTGCTTCTTTTCTTCAGCTTTCAACTTTTGGTTCTGTGCCTGACGCAAAGCCAACTGCGAACTTTCATACCAGAACGAATAGTTACCGGCAAACACCGTAACCTTACCGAAGTCGATATCAATCGTCTGTGTACTTACAGCATCAAGGAAGTGGCGGTCGTGCGATACGACAAGCACCGTTTGTGTCTCCTCTATTTCGCCAAGATAATCTTCCAACCATTCCACCGTTTCAAGGTCAAGGTCGTTGGTAGGCTCATCGAGCAAAAGGTTGTCGGGCTTTCCAAACAATGCCTTTGCCAACATTACACGCACCTTTTCTGTATTCGACAGTTCGCCAACTCGTTTCTGGTGGGCGTCTTCCTGCACGCCTAAGTGCTGTAACAATTGGGCAGCTTCGCTTTCGGCTTCCCAACCATTCATTTCGGCAAACTTCAGTTCCAAGTCGGCAGCGCGGTTTCCGTCCTCTTCTGTCATTTCCGGTTTAGCGTAAAGCTCCTCGCGCTCCTTCATATTCTTCCAGAGCGGTTCGTGTCCCATAAGCACGGTGTCCATTACCTTAAATTCATCGTACTTAAAGTGGTCCTGCTCCAATACCGACAAACGTTCTCCTGTTCCTAATGTAATGGTTCCCTTGTTGGGCTCCAAATCGCCAGATATGGCACGAAGCAGTGTTGATTTTCCTGCTCCGTTAGCTCCGATAACGCCATAGATATTTCCCGGAGTAAACTTGATATTAACGTCCTTGTACAGAACTCTTTTTCCGAATTGAACGGCAATGTTTGAAAGTGTAATCATTGTTTCTCTAAATTCCTATTTTCTTATTTGGGCGCAAAGGTACAATAATAATGTGATACTTGCAAGAACAACGGTTCTTAGTAGCAGCTAAATACAAGAAATACGCCCCTACGGCAGACGACGCACACACAGCAGACAGTCGTGCGAAAAAAAATGCCCCCGCTCCTCACGGAACGGGGACTTTGTTAAGTGGCAAAGTTCTATGGGTGGCTTGGCGTTTCGCCTCCACCTTCTTTTTCTTTCTTGTCTTTCTCCTTCACCGTTTCATACGAATTGTCCCTGAGTGCAGCTTTCAGTTCCACGCCCGGTGTAAAGGTTACGCGGGGTTTTATCGTCTCTGTCTTGAAAGCTTTTTCCGTCAGCGAACCCTCGCTCGAGAGAGTCAGTCGCATCGTGCCGAAATCGCTCAACTGCACGCTGAAACCGTCGCGCAGGTAGTGGGGCAGACAGTCGATAAAGTTCAAAAGCACGTTTTCGATGTCGCCTCGCGTCAGCGACGAACGTCCAGCAATGTCATGCGCAATGTCGCGTAGTGTTTTCCGTCCTAAGTTCACAGGATTTGCATAATACTTTTCCTCTGACCGCTTTTGCGGATTCTTTTTCTTTTGAAGCTTGATCTTCATAGTAATTTGTTTTAAGAATTTATATTAAATGTTACACGACTTCCGAGCTTTCCAAGGAACCATTTCCGTTCCGCACTCTTCCGTCGTTTTTTTGTTTTCATGTCGCCTTTGGTACTTTTCACAGCATCTGTTTTTGTGCGCTCCCATGATATTTGAATTTTCCTACGGTCGGAAGAAATTTTTTCTTTGAGGAAAATTTATTTCCGACCGCAGGCGCGTAATTTTCTCACCGTAGGGAAATTTTCTTCCAACCGTAGGAAATTTCTATCACACTTTTTCGTCTTTCATTCGGCAGGTTTCCAATTGGGAAATCTGCCGTTATTATTTTTATTTAGATAGATACCTTTGTCTTTTTACTCTACTTGCCACCAGGTATATCCTTTATAACGATTTTCACCACCGTATAGAGATGCAGTAGCCTTTTTACCATCAGTATTTAGATAGAAGTAAAGATTATATGCACCTCTGGTAGCTACACCGGGCGAACCGTTCAAAGGAGTAGGAGTACAAGTCCAATAGTTACCGACTTCTCCAATGTTATAGAAGCGACCGTGATCATAATCGCCCAAAGCTGGGAGATAGAAATATTTTTCGCTGTTATCAGGACGACCGAATGGCACATTAATGTTGTCATAATAAGCAGATTCTGCCTGTTTAGTGTAATCCTTATTATTATCAGGGGCATGTGTAGAACTGAAAGCTGAGATATAGTCTTTTTTCTTAAACCACATTCCACCTTTATACAAGTATCCATACATCACCCAAAGTTCTTCCGAATCCCAATGTGGGTCACCTTTTTTAATATACCACAAGGTTTCATTGACATTTGGACAGCCTCCGCAAGTACGATATGCTTTTTGAGGGAACGCCGTTTTTTCATTATACCAACGCTTGTCAGTAACACTCTTAGGATAATGTGAATTATCAGCGGTATTTTTAATTTTGGGCTGGTATTGCTCATATCCATTCCAATAATCCTTTTCAGCATCCCACATATAATATTTTTTCTGTGAATAATCGGTTGGGTCTAACTTAGCTTTGATGTCATAGATTTTACCAGCTTCGCAATTAAGCTTAAAAGTCTTGGTTACAGTTCCTTTGATTTCTTCACTGTATTTTTTATAGTGCAACCAATAACGTACAGTTAGTTCATGGTTTCCTGGTGCAATAACGATATAGGAACCATTTTTACCAATATTGGTTGATTTATCAATAGAAAATCCGTCCCCCTTGATGAATAGTTTAATAATTTTATCACTATTATTAATCCGCGTAGGTGTATAGGAAAGTACACCGTTGCTGAAATTGTATGTGCCTGCAATATTATCTTTAGATATTACCTCTATCTTGAACAGCTTGCCATTTTTCTCCAACAACTCATTGGAAGTTGTCGGCAAAAAACAAAGGTAAGAAGACTTATGCGAAAGCTTAAACTTGAATCTTTCTCCGTTCCCCTTAGCTCTACCCATTCCACAGTCGCCTGACACTCCGGCGTGGCTAAAGTCGTTGGGCTTCGATTGTATTTGTTCATTGGCAATCGTTACCTTATCTCCTGCTGCGCCATTAGCACCTGTATAATGAACTTCACAATTGTCAGCGAATGTACCCGTTGAAAACGAGAATATACCATTAGACATATCGCTGCTGAATGTTCCCGCGCTACTTTGTTGCCATTGATTACTAACATTTTTTACCCAAATCTTGTCTCCTGTTGACCAAAATGGTGTCGCACCGTTGCCAATAGAATGGGTGATCGAGGTTCGGGTAGATGGATTTTCACTTGTGAAAGTTATGTTAGTAGCCGCGGGGTTCGGTTCTTTGTTTTTTTCCTCTTCTTGTGCCACATCGGCAGTGCAACCAGTCAATATCGCTGCCGTAAACAGACATGTGGTTTTGAAGAATAATTTGGCTGTCTTCATTGTCATTTCCATTTTGTTATTTGTTATTAATTAGTTTCCGAATTGTTCTTCATCGAACTCTCCTTGCTTGGCAGTTTCTATGATGCCTCCCTGTCCAATGTGTTCATGATCACCGCTAACCGTAGTTAGTAAGTTTTCCACATTGACACCGATTACTTCGACTTCTGGCTTAAGATAAGCCTTTCTGTTTAATTGCATTTTTTTCATTTTAATTTGAATTTATGGGTGTAATATTACTTAAGTGGTTGTTAATTCTCTCTTTTGCATTGAAATAAAACAACACGAAAAATCTAAAAAGAAATCCATTGGGATTACCTTGTATCTTGTAATTTGCGGTAGTTCTTCGCGCTCGTATGCGTGATAACATTATGTATAATAAAAGAAATAGAGACGTGTACTATTTTTCTCGTTTTACACACATCTTTTTAAAAGATGGAGAAAAATTCAGTGGTTTATACTGTCTCCTTAATACATTCACATTCTATTAATTATAATTTGACTGCAAAGATAGTTAAAGTTTCCGAATCCTACAAACTAATAACATAAAAAGTTAAAGTGGTGCTATATTTTTTACATCTTCTGTTTTAAAGCTCGCGAAATAATAGGTTGATGTAGGACATGCCCATGCGTAGAACGAAAAGAGGAAAAGGGTCGCACACAAAAGTAAGGAACGAGCCTGCAGGCAAGTACAATGTCTGCAGCTTTTGCAGTTTGTTCACCTTTGCTTGGAACGTGAAAGCACCAAAAAGATTGCCGGAAAGTTCATCATTTATATAGATTTTGATAGATAATTGATGCTAAAAATAAATAAAAGGGCTGAATTTCTTACAGGGAATTCAGCCCTTTTACTTATTCTAAAAAGGTTTTAAGTGCGAACTACCAAAGGTCGAGACGCTGTTCTTTTGGCAAGTAGAGTTTGTTGTTTGGCTGCACGTTGAAAGCGTCGTACCAAGCATCGATGTGTGGCAAAGCACCATTCACGCGCCATTCTCCCAACGAGTGAGGGTCGCTCTTGGTGCGATTGCGAATTTCAGCCTCTGTTATATTAGCCGCCCATACGCCTGAATAGGCAAGGAAGAAGCGTTGCTCGGGTGTGAAGCCGTAGATGTTTTGCGCTTTCTTGCCTTTCATTGCATTCTTCAATGCGTTGAAAGAAACCATCAGACCGCCATGGTCGGCAAGGTTTTCGCCCATTGTAAGGTTTCCGTTTGCCTTGAGGTCGGGCAGTACGCTGATGTTGCTGAAGAACTGACCGAATGGTGTTGTGCGTGCCTTGAACTTGTCGCCATCGCCCTTTGCCCACCAATCTTTCATGTTTCCGTCCTTGTCGTAGTTGCGACCGTTGTCGTCGAAGCCGTGTGTCATCTCGTGTCCAATCACAACACCGATAGCTCCGTAGTTGAAGGCGTCGTCTGCCTTAGGGTCGAAGAATGGGTATTGAAGAATACCAGCTGGGAAGCATATCTCGTTGGTGGTAGGGTTGTAATACGCATTTACCGTTTGTGGGTTCATATACCACTTGTCTTTGTCTACCGCTTTGCCTGCCGTTTCCTCAATATGCACTTCATGCCAGAACTTGCGGCAGTTCATTACGTTCTCGTAGTACGACTTTGTTGGGTCGATGCCAAGACGGCTTAAATCTTGCCATTTGTTAGGGTAACCCACCTTAACGTAGAAGGCTGACAACTTGTCGAGTGCTGCTTGCTTTGTTTCCTCGCTCATCCAGCTTTGTGCCTTGATGCGTTCAGCCAAGCTTACTTGAAGGTTCTTGATGAGTTCTTCCATGCGTTGCTTGCTGCTTGCTGGGAAGTAGCGTTCGCAATAGATTCTGCCAAGTGCTTCGCCCATCTGGCTTTCAACCTGCTGTGTGGCACGCTTCCAACGTGGGTAATCTTGCTTTGTGCCACGCATTGTCTTGCTGAAGAAGTTGAAGTATTCGGCACGAACGTCGTCGCTGAGATAATTTACCGCTTCGAGCATTACCTCCCACTCCATACGAGCACGAAGCTCATCGGCTGTTTCGGTTTCTGTAAGCTTATCTACACCTGCCAAGAAGGTTGGCTGACCAACTATCATTTCCTGTATATATTCAGACTTTACACCGTCGGCGTTTACCAATTGTTCCAAACGAATATTAGGATATTTAGCTTTGAAATCTGCCAAAGTCATCTTGTTGTAGTTGGCTTTAGAATCGCGAAGTTCGGTTCTGCTCTTTGAAATCAACGCAATGGCAGTTTCGTAACGCATAATGGCTTTGCTCTTCATCTCTGCCTGAGCCTGCGAGAAGCCGAAAAGCTTGAACATATTTACAATGTGCTGCTTGAACGCATTGCGTATTTCGGTGGTAGACTTGTCGTTGTCAAGATAGTAATCCTTCTGTCCTAACGTGAGTCCGCTCTGTCTGATATTCAGGATATTCATCTTTGCGTTCTTCTCGTCAGCACCAAATCCGTAGCTCACGGGCACACCATAGCTGCGACTTGCATACTTCAGCTGAATGGCACGAAGGTCGTCCAACGTCTTGGCAGCTTCCATTTCGTTGAGCAATGGCATTACGGGTGCAACGCCTTCTTTGTTTCGGCGCACAGAGTCCATAGCGAGTTTGTAGAAATCGCTCAGCTTTTGTTCCACGCTCCCAACCTTTGCTTTCGTCTTGAGCAGACCTGTTAGAATGGTGTTGATACGCTTGTTGTTGTCCTCGCCCAACTGGTCGAACGAACCATAACGTGAGTAAGCTGCGGGCAATGGATTGTTTTTCTGCCAGCCACCTGTCGCAAACTGATAGAAATCATCAGCAGGACGTACCGTTCTGTCGAGATTGCTTTCCTTTATTCCAGCCTGTTTTTGTGCAAAACCAGTCATAGGAACAGCAGCAATCATCATCATCGGTAAGATTGTTTTAATGTTCATTTTAAATGTTTTTAGTTTTAAACTTCTCGTTATACTTCTCTTTTTAAACCTGTATGCGTTTTAAAAGTTTCATATAAGCGAACAAAGTTGGTTGAATTATTTATTGATTTTGTTTACTCTAATCTATTCATTCAGCAATACCTCCAACGCTTCGGAAAGTTCGAGCCATTGTTCGTTTTCCTTGTCTAAATGGCGTTGCAGGTCGGTGTATTCAGTAACGAGTTCCATATTCGATGCATTCTCTGCCGCCATCAGCAGTTCGTCGAGTTCGGCTTTACGCTCTTCCATCTTGGCAATCTTCTTTTCCGAATCTTCTACGGCACGCTGCGTCTTTCTTATTCTCTTTTGTTGCTCCTTGTGTTCGGCGTACGATGCTGCACCCGATGTTGATTGAACAGTGGCTTCTGGCTTCGCATTGGCAGCGTTTTCTGCTACGGAAGCAACGGTATTCGTACTTGCTTTGCTTAAACTTTCTTGTATTGTTTCGGCATTGTGGGCACGCAAATAGTCGTAAATGCCACCCAAATGCTCACGCACCTTGCCTCCGCCAAATTCATACACCTTGCTTACCAAACCATCAAGGAACTCTCTGTCGTGCGAAACGATAATGGCTGTTCCGTCGAAAGCCTTAATCGCTTCTTTCAAAACCTCCTTTGAAGTTATGTCCAAGTGGTTGGTAGGTTCGTCGAGAATTAAGAGATTAACAGGTTCCAGCAATAGTTTTATCATTGCCAAACGCGAGCGTTCGCCACCCGAAAGCACTTTAACTTTCTTCTCAGACGTTTCGCCACCAAACATAAACGCACCTAAAAGGTCGTTTATCTTCAAGCGCATATCGCCTTTCGCTACTTGGTCGATGGTTTCAAAAATCGTTATACTCTCGTCCAAAAGCTGGGCTTGATTCTGTGCAAAATAACCAATCTGCACGTTGTGTCCTATCTTTAAGTTTCCATCGAAAGGTATTTCGCCCATAATGCACTTTACAAGGGTAGACTTGCCTTCGCCGTTCTTACCTACAAAAGCTACTTTCTCGCCTCGCTTAATGGTCATGTCTACCTTGTCGAATACAAGGCGTGACGGATACTCCTTGCGCACATTGTCGCAGATAACAGGATAATCGCCGCTTCGCAAGCACGGCGGAAACTTTAAGCGCATAGCCGAATTATCCACCTCGTCTACCTCTATCGGAACGATTTTCTCTAATTGCTTTATGCGCTGTTGCACCTGAACGGCTTTCGTAGCCTGATAGCGAAACCTGTCTACAAAAGCTTTTATATCGGCTATTTCCTTTTGTTGGTTTTCGTATGCGCGCAGTTGCTGCTCTCTGCGCTCTTTGCGCAAGACAAGATACTCGTCGTATTTCACCTTGTAATCCTCTACCCTGCCGCAAGTTATTTCCAATGTGCGGTTCGTTACATTATTTATGAAGGCACGGTCGTGAGATACCAACACCACCGCCTTGGCACTTTGAGCAAGAAACTGTTCCAACCATTGTATTGACTCGATGTCCAAATGGTTGGTAGGCTCGTCAAGTAACAGTACATCGGGACGGCGTAAAAGTATCTTAGCCAATTCGATACGCATACGCCAACCACCCGAAAATTCAGATGTAGGACGGTCGAAGTCGGTACGCTCGAAGCCTAAACCGACAAGTGTACGCTCTATTTCTGCTTCATAGTTCTCACCGCCAAGCAGCATAAAACGTTCGTGTTCCTGCGTAAACTTCTCTACCAATTCAGCATAGCTTTCGCTTTCATAGTCGGTACGTTCAGCCATTTCTTGCTGCATTCGTTCCAACTTTTCCTTCATTTTGGTAGCATCTGCAAATGCCTTGCGGGTTTCTTCCTTTACCGTAGTATCGTCCGACAGTTTCATTACCTGTGGCAAATAGCCAATGGTAGTATCGTTCGGAACAGCCACAACACCTGCTGTGGGGCGTTGTAAACCACAAAGAATTTTAAGCATTGTAGATTTTCCTGCACCATTCTTACCCACCAACGCTATGCGGTCGCGGTCGTTTACCACAAAAGAAACATTATGGAAGAGTGGTTTTACACCAAACTCAACTTTTAAACCTTCGATTGACAGCATCTTATCCTATTCTCTTTTCTTCTTAATTTGCAATTGCAAAGATACGCAATATTTTTGTAACTGACCGCAACCGACCTTACTTTTATTAGTGCGCAGATGCGTTGCGGTAAAATCAAGGAAAAAGAATGAAACAATTGGAAATCGGTTTCAATAACCTGTTCTATGGAGAAAAGAAAGAGGATAAAAGTGTAAATATTTTTTATAAGGAAACCTATCGTGTAACTATCTCTTTGTCAATGCGTTGCAAAACCTATTGTTTTGCGTTCTAAAAGCGGCTGTTTTGCACGGCAAAAGCGTAGGTTTTGCAATGCAAAAGAGCCGCTTTCGCAATGTCAAAACGCAATTGCTACTTTTTAACAGAATTATCTTTACAAAAACAAAGCTGTTTTCAGCAACTTTCTTCAGCAAGGAAAAGCAAAATTGTTCCTCAAATAAATTCCTACTGAATCCATTTTTGCAGCATTAAAAGGTCTTCTTTGGCGAACACCAATACTTTCTGATGCAAACAAAAAAGCCGTCTTGGCACTTTCTGCCAAGACGACTTCTTTATTGTTTCCAACATTCTCCCACCCTTTCGTTTCCCCACGGTCAGCACCGTTGAAACTGCTATTGGGCAGGTAGTGTTGCTGTAACTTTATTATTCCATTTGCCGCAACCTACCTTATATCACTGATACAGTAACTCCATTGCGGTAAATAGCGTTGTTTCGTTACGTGTTTTGGGTTCCTTACTTCATTACTTTATGTGTTGTTCCGTCGCTCATACGAACGATGTTCACACCACTTTGCAACTCTGTCAGTTTCTTACCGTCGAGAGAGTAGATAGCTACAACTGTTGCATCGGTAGCAACATCTGTCTGAGAAATTCCAGAAGGATTCTTCTTTGTGAAGTATCCTGTTTCTGGATTTGCCATCTTAACGTCCACCTTAAATTCGTTGTATTCCACTGCGCCCTTGAGTTTAGTGCAGTAAGCAAACATATTTTCCGATTGTTCAGCTTTCCAAGTATGGTTGCAATAGATAGTAGTCATTTCCTCGCAGAAAGAGAACATTGATTTCATATCGGTTACCTTTTCCAACTTGAAGTTTGAAAGGTCGAGCGAGGTAATGGCGTCGCAAGAGAAGAACATTGTGTTCGTATTGGTTACGTTATCGGTGTTGAAGTTTGAAAAGTCGAGTGTGGTAATCTTTCTGCAGCCTGAGAACATTCCACGCATATTGGTTACCTTTTCTGTATTGAACTTAGAGATGTCGAGCGATTCTACTTTAGCACAATACTTGAACATTGCACCCATATCGGTTACATTCGCTGTGTTGAAACCTGAAAGGTCGATTGAAGGCAATTCAGAGCAATAGAAGAACAAGAAAGACATATTGGTTACGTTCTTTGTATTGAAGTTTGGCATTTTAAGCTCACTAAGTGCTTTACAATATGCAAACATTGCGCTCATATTGGTTACGTTCTCGGTGTTGAAGTGCGAAAGGTTCAATGTGGTAAGAGCCTCGCAAGAGTAGAACATTCCATACATATCGGTTACTTTTTCTGTATCGAAGTTTGAGATGTTGAGCGAGGTAAGACCTGTACAACCAGAGAACATTCCCTTCATAATAGTTACTTCTGGAGTTTTAAAGCTGGAAAGGTCAAGTGAGAGAAGAGCTTTATCATTTGCAAACATTCCGTACATAGTAGTAACCTTCTCTGTATTGAAATTTGAGACATCGAGTGTAGCAAGCTCAGAGCAAGAAGAGAACATCGAAGCCATATCCGTTACGTTCGCTGTGTTGAACTTAGAGAGATTGAGCGAGGTAAGAGCAGAACAGTTGGCAAACATACCGTTCATATCCGTTACGTTCGCTGTGTTGAACTTAGAAAGGTCAAGAGAAGTAAGCGCAGTACAGCTTGCAAACATACCATTCATATTGGTTACGTTCGCTGTATTGAACTTAGAAAGGTCAAGAGACTTAAGTGCACTACAACCAGAGAACATTGCTTTCATATTGGAAACCTTCTCTGTATTGAAGTTTGGAAGTTCGAGTGAGTTAAGAGCTTTGCAGTAAAAGAACATTACGCTCATATCGGTTACGTTCGCTGTATTGAAGTTAGAGATATCAAGCGAGGTAAGTCCTGTACAGCAGAAGAACATTGCGCGCATATCGGTTACTTTCGCTGTATTGAAGTTAGAGAGGTCAAGCGTGGTAAATCCAGAACAGAAATTGAACATTGACCCCATATCGGTTACATTCTCTGTGTTGAACTTAGAAAGGTTGAGCGAAGTGAGGGCAGCACACTCAGAGAACATAGAGTTCATGTTGGTAACCTTTGCTGTATTGAAATTAGAAAGGTCGATTGAAGGAAGAGCGTCGCAATGATTAAACATATGAGACATATTGGTTACTTCAGAAGTATTAAGATTCTCCATACCCTTAATTTCCTTCAGAACCAAATAATAGTTAAACCAGTAGTCAGTGGTTGTTGGACGATACTCCTTAAATGAAGCATCGAATATAGCCGTGGTAGTCTTCTCTTCGCTCTGAGAATTTGCCGCCCACGCTGGAATTTCAATATCATTTGCCAGCGTCTGCTTTTCATTAATACCATAAACGATACCTTTTCGACTTGACTTCTCTGCATCGTAATAGAAAGTAATAGTCTTAGTGTCGAGGTTCTTCTCAACATAGGCTTCTTTCGTTTGCGCCTGTGCCTGCTGTGGTAAAGCAAACATTGCGATAAACAGCGCGATAAGGGCTGCATACATCTTTTTGAATAGATTGTTTTTCATTGTTTCAAGTGTCTCTCCTTGACTCCCCTATCTCAAAGGGGGAACGCCTTACCGAGACTGGGGCGTTAGGGTTATTAATTATTAACTATGTTTTTGCAATATCTTTGGCAACTATGCAGAAAGCTCCGCCTTTATCTCTATGTTGCAGAGATACTGGCAGAGCCTTCAGTAGATGTTTTAGTCGGAAATAATTCCGTTGGTTCTTTCACCATTATTTATTCTTATTGGTTTGAACGATTGTTTATTATTCGGTTGCAAATATAAACCTTTTCTTTGAAAGTAGCAAGGGATTAAGCAAGAAAACTTCAATATTGCATTTTCAATTAGAGTCTCACTTTCTTCTTCTTCCCTGTACTTTCGTTCCCCATACGGTCGAGTGCGGTTACTATATAAGTATATTTTGTTTCGCCACCATTATAATTCAGCCTCAATGCAGGCTGATAAGTTATGGCTACAATTTTAGATGGGTTCTCTAAATCAATATATTCGCCAGGAGCAAATCGATAAACTACATACCTGTGTGCTTCGTCTTTCCAACCTTTTCCCTTAGGAGCTTTCCAATGTAATACGCACCCTTCTTCCGACCAACTTACTTTCAGAGAACGTGGTTTCTTAGGTGCTTCGTCGTCAATGAAAGGCATTAGGGGTTGCAAAGCTGGGTAACGCCAATAATTGGCTTGAAGCATTTTTGCATAATTACCTGGGTTATCGACAACCGAAGCTGCATACCATAAAACCGCACCTTGTACGTTCGCTGACCTTTCGTGCAAACGATGCTTTGCAGGTAATTGGTGTGAGCTTGGATTTTGTGGGTCAGCGTGCTTCACGGTTCGCAGGACATCCTCGCCAATATATAGCGGACGATTTCCTGCATAACGGTTCCACCACGTAATTAGTTCTTTATAGTCGGCTGCTTTATTTCCTATTTCCCAATAAATTTGTGGAACGCAATAGTCCACCCAACCATTATTCACCCATTTCAATACATCGGCATAAAGATCATCGTAGTTTTGCAATCCGTTGGTTTTGCTGCCAATGTTTGGTGCACTCTTTTCATTTCTGTAAATTCCAAAGGGCGATACACCGAATTTGACCCAAGGTTTCACTCTGTGAATGGTTTCGCCAAGTTGCTTTATAAACATATCGACATTGTCGCGACGCCAGTCTTGAATGCGACCAAAGCCACCTCCATAGAGGCTAAACTCTTTTAAGTCAGGAATGCGTTGTTCCGCAACAGGATAAGGATAGAAGTAATCGTCGATATGCAAACCATCTACATCATACCGTTGCAGAATATCCGTTACGATGTTGCAAATGTAATTCCTGTTTTCGGGAATACCTGGATTAAGGATTTTAAGCCCATCGTAGTCGAACACTCGGTCAGGATGCTGAACTGCAATGTGGTTTGAAGCAAGTTGCGTGGTGTTCTTTGTCTTCGCACGATAAGGGTTTATCCATGCATGAAGTTCCATTCCACGTTTATGACACTGTTCTATCATCCACTGCAAAGGGTCCCAATACGGCATTGGAGCTGTTCCTTGTCTTCCTGTCAGGAACTTACTCCACGGTTCATACTTGCTGGGATAGAGTGCATCGCACTCGGCACGAACCTGAAATATAATGGCATTGACACCCATCTGCTGCAACTTGTTGAGTTGTGAAATAAGTGTTTGTTGCATTCGTTCAGTACCAATAGCTTGGAACTGACCATTGACACACTGAATCCATGCGCCTCTGAACTGACGCTTCTTAGGAGAGTTTGCAGAAAAAGAATAACTGCTTGTAAATAGTAAAAACAAAATTAAAGCTGCTTTTACAAATTGCAAACGATATAATTTCATTGTAAATCTTATGTATTAAATCTAAATGGATTAATGAATTTTACTGTTACTATTGAATAGAATCGGCTACCTTTTCTTCGCAGCATTGCGGAAATATTTCCGATGGAAGTATCGTTCAGCTTTCAAAACCTCACTCAGTTTCATTGCAGAAACTACATTCAACATCTTTATATGATAGTTTTTCTCTATTTGTTTCATCTGTATGTGCAAATCGTCAATCTCCAATATAGCTTTTTTAGCGCCTTTATTATTGCCAGGATTGCTACTTTGCAATTTGCGTAACTGGTCGTGAATCGCACGCTGTTTGGTCATCATCTCATCATAAATCGGCAAAAGCTTTGCTGATTCCTGTTCGGTTAGCTTTGCTGAACTTACAATATATTGATGCAACTCTGCCTTAAACTTCTCAGGGTCGAACTTGTGTTGCGCAAACAAACCTATTGCACTAACAAAAGCTATAATAACAATTAATATTCTTTTCATTATCAGTGTTTTGCGTAAGTTAGTCCTATTAATTAATTATCAGCCAGATAAGCATACACATCGTCTTTATCAAGCATCATATATTCAACCGCTTCATCTAAGTATTCGGTATCTGCAGATTCCTCTTTAGCGGTTGTAGCGGTCGGGGTAGCTGCAATTTCGTTGTTTTGTTGTAGCTGTTCATTGCCTTGAAAGAAATACATTATTGTTGCACCAATAACAATTAACCCGATAAAAGAAGCTGCTATCATCAATGGACGCAATCGTTTGAAAGAGATTGTATTGCCTTTTTTACTAATCTGTGTTTCTTCGTTGGCTTCAGTTTCCTTTGCAGTTATTTGCGACATAATTCGCGTTTCTAAATTGTCGAAGTAGCCATCAGGCGACTTAAATGGTCGTCTGTTTCCAAATTCTGAAAGTAATTGTTCTTCTAACTCCATTACAATTAATATTCTTTACTTTAGCTTGTTACTGATAGTTTGACGCAAATACAGAACTTTGGTTTAACTTGAACTCAGAAATTTATTCGTGTTCTTTTATATACTGCGATATTTTATTTACTGCAATGTGGTAAGATGCCTTTAAAGCCCCTTCGCTCGTACCAAGAATCTCATGTATTTCCGAATATTTCAGCTCGTCGTAATATTTCATAATAAAGACGGTACGCTGAACTTCGGGTAAAACAGAAATAGCCTCTTGCAATACAGCCTGTCCTTTGTTTCCATCGAAATAGCTATCTGCTAAAAGCGTATTGGCAACGCCATTATCAGCATTATCGGAACTGATAGCAACTATTTCTTTCTTGTTTCTCAAGAAATCTAAAGACTCATTGATAGCAATACGATACAGCCACGTAGATATTTTCGATTTCCCTTCAAAGCTTTCTATGTTTTTCCATGCTTTCAAAAAAGTGTTTTGCAGGACATCGTCTGCATCGTCGTGCAACAAAACAAAGCTTCGTATCTTCCAATACAAAGGTTTACTATATTCGTTTACCAATAGGGCAAATGCCTTATTGCGTGTTTTAGGCTCTGCTAATGCTTTTAAGAGTTCAGCTTCTTCTATTCGATGCACGACAGAGGAGGGAGATTGTCAATGATATAGTAGAGTTATCGTATTGAAATCTTACGAACCACTTTCCCTACTTTTACAATATAACAGCCTTTTGGCAGATTAAGGTTGTAGCGCTTATCTTGCCCATCTATTCTGATGCTCATAACGCATACACCCGTTACATTGTAAATCTGCAACATCTCATCGTTTGCTCCTTCAATGCGAAGAACAGAACCGTAAACAGAAATAGAAACGTTATGAACGTCTTGCTCAATCATCTCCAACGAAGTGTGAGCTTTAACTGTTGTCGGCAATGCAAAACCTAAAAGGGTTATAGCTAACAGAAAAGTATATATTTTTTTATTCATACGCATTATATCTTTGATATGCAAAGATAATAATTTTATTTCAAAAAATAGTTTTTTTAGCTAACTTAATTGGGTTTTAATATTTATTAAACATCAAAAACAGAGCGCAAAACAAGATAGCAGCAGGAATCTCATAGTAGGAACGGATTCCTTTTCATTATTGACAAGATAGTGTTGAAAACTTCCTTGTTTTGTAAAAATAATTCTGTTAAAAAGTAGCAATTGCGTTTTAGCATTGCGAAAGCGGCTCTTTTGCGCTGCAAAACCTACGCTTTTACCGTGCAAAA
>OHBE01000402.1_pt1 | contig 49780 bp, 45 predicted proteins | sample 1577231 | NCBI WGS metagenome assembly OHBE01 (sample SAMEA3541506, study PRJEB24748) | human gut metagenome | biome: human gut; feature: human-associated habitat; material: faeces | place: China | collected 2012 | reverse complement strand
CGTGCAAAACCTACGCTTTTGGAACGCAAAACAATAGGTTTTGTAATGCGTTGATGTATAGCGAGTTGCGCAAGAAATTTGTTTGCGAAAAATATTTACATGCCTATTGTTTTCTTTTCGCTCATAAAACAAGAAGAAAACTTTGTTTTTGATGATTTTACAGATGATAATACTATGATATCGAAAGTGAATAGAATATTTCAGGTGTAAATTTTTGTTTTTACAAAAATATAGATTACCTTTGCGTTTATTAAAAATTTACTTAATAAAATAAATATTATAAATCTTTTATTACATAGATGAATTATGAAACAATGCAAGTTACCTAAAAAAGGATTGTTATTAATGTTTGTATGCAGCGTACTATTTCTTTCTTTTTCTTCATGCCAAAACAAAGCAAAAAAAGCAGATGAGTTGCGTCTTAAGTATGAATTTGAAGAGGCTGCTAAGTTATACAAAGAGGCTGCAGACGAAGGTGATGCTTATGCTAAATGGAAACTTTCACGAGCATATACTTTTGGCGAAGGAGTAGAAGTTGATGATAAGAAAGGATTTAGATTATTGGAGGAAGCAGCCAATGCTGGTCTTGAGGAAGCTAAAGCTGGGTTAGCACACTGTTATATGTATGGAATTTCTACTAAAACCAATATTGATAAAGGGAAGAAAATGATGGACAGTCTTGTTGAAACATCTACTAATGCTTTTGTTCTTAGCTCTTATGCAGATATGCTTATATATGGAAATCCTGCATACGAAAAAAATGAAAAGAAAGCTATAAAAATATTGGAATCTGTAGATGATAAAGATGACCCTTTCTATTTATATGAAATGGGGCTCCTATTTTATTTAGGTGTTGATAATGATATTGATTATCAGAAAGCTTTAGAATATTTCTCTAAAGCCTTTGAAAGAGGTAGGTTTTATAGTGCTTATCTCTGTGGTACAATCTATTATGATGGTGGTCATAATGTTAAAAAGAATATGGATAAAAGCGTAGAATGGCTTAAAAAGGGAGTTCAGGCAATGGACGCAGATTGTATGAGTTTACTTGGACAAATTTATTGTGGTACCGATAAAAAGTATCATGATGAAGATAATGGTATAAAATTATTGGGAAATGCTGCAAAACTTGGAAACACAGATGCAATGACTATTTTATCTATATGTTATGAGAATGGAGGAATTGTAGATAAAGATGATGAAAAAAGTTTCAAATATGCTAAGCAAGCATTTGATCAAGGAGATGCTGAAGCTGGATTTTTGTTAGGATTAAGATATTGTGATGGCGTTGGTTGTAAGAAGAATGAGCAAAAAGCTGTAGAGATATGGGAAAAGGCTGCAGATCTTGGGAGTGGTGAAGCTGCAAATAATGTTTATGTATATTACTATAAGAAAAATAATTTTGTTAAAGCAAAAAAATATTTATTTCTTTCTGCAAAATTAGGAGATGATATGGGAATGTATTCTTTAGCTAGACACTATTATCTAGGAGATAATTTGGTAGAAAAAAATCTCAAACAAGCATTCATTTATGCAAAGAGATCTGCAGATCTTGGCAATCCTGGTGCATGTGCATTGACTTCGTATATGTTAGAAAATGGAGAAGGTTGTGATGTAAATCCCAAAGAAGCGAAAAAGTATAAAAAGAAAGCCACTGGTGAGGAGTGAAATATTTAATTTGATAGTGTAAAAGGTTTACCAGACAGCAATAATAGATATATAAACATTGATTGAAATAATGTAAAAATAGCGTGCAAACAAATGCAAGAATGCTATTTTACTAACGTTTTTTCGTAACTTTGCAACCATTATGAGTAAAGGTAAGTTACAGAAATTTGCAGAGATGGAAACATTTAACAATGTATTCCAATATCCATACGGTGTGATAAGCGAGGTGCCATTCGATATGAAAGGGCATTGGCGCGAACAATATTTCCACAACGACAACCCCATCATCTTGGAATTGGGCTGCGGAAAAGGCGAATACACCGTAGGATTGGCACGCCTCTATCCGAACATCAACTTCATCGGGGTAGACATAAAAGGAGCGCGAATATACACGGGTGCAAAGCAAGCATTGAACGAAAACCTGCCCAATGTGGCTTTTCTGCGTACCAGCATCGAAATCATCGACCGCTTTTTTGCCACCAACGAGGTGCAGGAAATATGGCTCACGTTCTCCGACCCGCAAATGAAGAACCCACGCAAACGCCTGTCGTCCACATTCTTCCTGAACCGTTATCGCAACTTTTTGGAGGATAGGGGAGTGGTACATCTGAAAACCGACTCGAACTTCCTTTTCACCTATACCACCTATCTTGTAGAGAAAAACAAGCTGCCCCTGCTTTTCCGTACCGAAGACCTGTATGCCAACGAAACCAATGGCGTGCAATCAACGGAAATAGACTCACGCACAAAGGAAATACTGGGCATACACACCTATTACGAAAACCAATGGATAGAACGTGGGCTGAACATTAAATACATGAAGTTCCAATTGCCACACGAAGGCGAAATCGCCGAACCCGACATCGAAATCGAACTCGACGACTATCGTTCCTTCAAGCGCACAAAGCGCAGCGGCAAGGACACCGCAAAGTGAACTTGTATCTTAAATAAATAAGGTGAAGTAGGGGAGAAGCCAAAAAGAACTTGTACTTTTTAGCGCACAGGGTACAACAGCAAGGGAAACCGCCGACAAACTTGTGCTTTAATGTATAAGATGCAGCTGCAAGGAAATAGCCGATAAACTTATACTTTCAATGAATAAGGTGGCAGCAACAATGAAACCGCATATAAGCAGCACTCTGTTTGTTAAAAAAAGTTTACCCTTGAAAATATCTTGCATCTTTTGCTTGTATTTCAGAAAAACTCCTTAACTTTGCACTCGCTTTAAAGGAACAACCATTTGTTCACGAAAAGCAAAATGGTAATCACCATTGGAGAGATGGTAGAGTGGTCGATTACAGCGGTCTTGAAAACCGCCGTGCTGAGAGGCACCGGGGGTTCGAATCCCTCTCTCTCCGCTAATAGGCTTCAAAAGGACTTCACAAAGGTTGTCAATTTAGCCTTCAAAAATTAGCTAATCGTTGTAAAATCAAGGTTTTACAACGATTTTTCTTTGTATATACCTCTATCGCCTGACGGCATAACCCTATGTTTTGACAATCATCATTCGGTCAAATTCTGCTACATAAACTGCTACACAAAAATTGTAGCAATAAAAAATGTAGCAATGACGGGATTTTGAATACCAAATTGAAGGCATCAATTCTTTCTGTTTCAGTATGTTATATATTAACTTTGCAGCCGAGTGCTACACAAAAGAATGATGCATTATGAGAACAAATTTCAAGGTATCCTTCTACCTACGCTCAAACTATGAGAACAAAGAAGGAAAGTCGCCTGTAATGCTCCGTGTATTCCTTAACGGAGAGATGGCAAATTTTGGCTCTACGAAAATTTTCGTGGATAAGACAATGTGGAATAATGCCACAAGCCGACTTAAAGGCCGGACGGCAGAAAGTTTGTCCGTCAATGCGGCATTGGACTCCATTTCCACTACACTGAATGGAATTTACCGCAAGTTTGAGGATGACGAGTCCCTGTCATTGGAGAAAATCCGTTCTTTCTTTGTAGGAAAAGACAGGGAATACACGACTTTTCTCCCGGTATTTGACAAGTTCAACGAAGATGTCAGACAGCGTGTCGGACACACCATCAGCAAAGATAGTTTGCAAAAGTACTGTGTTTTGAGAAGACATTTCTCAGAGTTCCTTATCCATAAATATGGAAGAAAGGATATTGGACTTACAGAGTTTACGCCATCCGTGGTACAAGACTTTGAGTTATATCTGAGTACTGTGGCAGGCTGCGCTTACAATACGTCGGTCAAGAAAATGAAGGCTCTCAAAACCGTAACCATATATGCACAAAAGCGTGGCTATCTCCTTCACGACCCCTTTCTCAATCATCGTTTCCACTTGGAGCCGGTAAACCGTGGTTTCCTCACGGACGAAGAAATCATGAAGATAGCCAACAAGGATTTCGGCATCCATCGTTTGGAACTGGTAAGGGACGTTTTCATCTTCTCTTGCTTTACAGGGCTGGCATACATTGACGTGTCCAATCTCACACCGGACAATATCGTTACGCTCGATGACAAGCAGTGGATTATGACCAAAAGGCAGAAAACAAGCGTGGAAACAAATGTCCTACTTCTCGATATTCCGAAGCGCATCATTGCAAAGTATAGTGGAAAGACCTATCGGGACGGCAAACTATTCCCCATACTGACGAATCAGAAGACTAATGCGTATTTGAAAGAAATAGCCGACCTTTGCGGTGTCAAGAAGAACCTGACCTTTCACCTTGCCCGGCATACATTTGCCACCATGTCTTTGAGTAAGGGCGTTCCGATGGAAAGTGTGTCGAAGATGCTGGGACATACCAACATAAAGACCACACAGATTTATGCTCGCATCACCAACAAGAAGATTGAGCATGACATGGAACAGCTTGCCGACAAACTCGGTAAGTTCAACAAGGCAATGGGAATCCGATAATATAATAATGTATAACCCCAAAAATAAAATGAATTATGGAAACGACAAAGAAAGAACTATCCTACTTCCGTCTAAAGTTGGAGAACTATCTCAGTGAGCATTTCCCCGAAATGCTGAGTGACAAACCATTCATAACGGCAAGAGCCGACGAAGCTCTTACCACCTACTGCGATGCAGTGGCACAAGGCTTCTCTCATCCCGAAGCTGAGAGTATGGCAAGCGAAGTGTTGTATAGAGGACTGCATTTCTCAAAGTACGATACGCTTGTGTCTGTCTTGGAGAATGAGTTTGAGAAAGAACTGCCCTCTCCACTCCCCGAAAAGCTCTCCCCGATACTTCTGAAGAACAAGGCTGTGCAAAGCGTTTTAGACAAGTATGAGCTGACGGACGACTTCGGCGCAAGTCCGGAATATGAGAAACTCTACACCGAACTGACAGGAACAATCGTTCTGCTCATTGAGGTCAATGGTCTGCCAACGATAGGCGGTGAGAACATGACTTGATGTAACACCATCGGGAGCTTTTGTAGTGTCAAGAGCCAAGATAACCACTCTTCTCCACACACCAATAGTTTTACAAACACTTGGCTTTGTGTGGAAGAGTATCTTGTTATTGCTCTTGAAACTATAAAAAGCTCCGATATGAATACAATCATCATGAATCAAGATGTCCACACACCTGCCTTCATCAAGGCAGACGCATCGAACAAAACCGATAAGAACAAGCAGCAGCCGACTTCTCCCAAGCAAGTCCGCCGCTTCGGTTGGACACGCTTCATCGAACTCACTATCCTGCTTTCCTTCGTTATCGGTGCCATTTGGCTTATCTCGAAGATGGTAACGCCGCAAGTCGTAACTGCCGTCTCTGTCATTGCAGGTTTTCTGATACTACGCTTTATAGTCAGGGTAATTCTAAAAGTGACAATTACGCTGCTGAGCATTCTCTTCTGGCTGGCAATTCTCTGTGCCATCCTGCTTTGCGTGCTTTGAGAAGCACGACTCTGTAATACCTTTCATTTATCGTTCATTAGGTGGTTATCTCACATTTCGAGATAGCCACCTTTTCTATTTCCCACTATGGGCGTTGCACTTTCGCTTCCTTTCCAATGCTCCACAATATGCGAAATGAAGAAGACGGATGCTGTTCCCTTTTTATCCGCAAAGGTAGTACGGGGCTTGTGGCTTTCAAAAGGTCTGTGCCGCTTGGTTTGTCTGGAAAATCTCCACACCTACGGGTTGTATTTTCCGCCAAAACCTTGTGCAAGCCCACCCCGCTACCTCTATTTTGCTACAAAAAGGAATCAGCATACTCCGATCTTTGGACGCATAAAAAAAATGTCGCTATGGATAAGCAAAAAGTAAATACAACATCTTCGATGAACAGCAAAGGATATAGCTCCTCCTCTCATTACCGCATTAACCCTACGGCTGAAAAGAGTGAGCAAGTGTTGGCAATTAAGTTTGTACTATGGGACGTTCCTCCTTTGGAGAGCCTTTGTAACAGCAAAGTATATCTCCTACGTGTGAAACTCAATCGTGGTGAGTGTATGAGCCGTGAGGAAAAGAATTGGCTATGTGAAGCGGTGAACTCAAACACCTATTTCCGAACAGCCGTTCCACTGCAAGGCTATCGCTTTGACTTCTTTGATGTACTGAAGAAATATCTTGTCAATCAGTACGGACAATGGACAGAGTATTACGCACCCGACAGAACAAGCCTAAGAGCCTACCTGTATGGACGCATCAATCAAATAGTAGAAATTCCCAAGTATTAACAACATCAAAACATATACGACAATGAAAGGAACAGAACATTTCACACGGACAATAGCCGAGTATCTCAATCAGCGTGCTATGACAGACCCTTTGTTTGCCCCTAACTTGATGAAACCGAACAAGAATATCGAGGAGTGCATCACCTACATTCTTAATGAAGTGCAGAAAAGCGGTTGTAACGGCTTTGATGATGATGAAATCTTCTCTATGGCTGTCCACTACTACGATGAGGACGATATAGAGGTGGGCAAGGCTGTTTCGTGCCAAGTTGCCGTTAATCACATTGTAGAACTCACAGAGGAAGAAAAAGCCGAAGCAAGGCAAGAAGCCATTAAGCAATATCAGCGTGAGGAACTTGCCAAGTTACAGAGCCGTAACGCACGAGTGAAAAAGACTGAGAATATAGCAACCCAAGTACAACCATCACTATTCGATTTTTAAGCCTATGAAACCAAGAAACAAATTTGAAAAGGCAGTTTTGGAACAAAGCAAGTATCTTCGCCCAATAACCAAGACACAAAGCAAGTGGGCATTCCGTGAGTGCATAGACCACTTCGCCTACCGCTTGCCAAAAGGTCGCACTACTTGTATGGATTGTGGGCATAGTTGGGTAATGAACAAACATAGAGAAACTTGCACTTGCCCTCATTGCAGGGCAAAGTTGCAGGTCAAGGGAACCTACGAACGCAAGTTGCAGCAGAAGCAGTATTTCACTATACTTACCACTTGCGGAGAGTTTCAAGTATTGCGTATGTTCCTACTTATTGTGGGTATGGAGAAAGGTTACAAAGCACAGACTTCTATAATTGAGATTGGGCAATATTGGTGGAATATGCAGGGACGAAAAGCTGTGGTTGCCATACAGAGGGTACTGGGACACTATGTTGATACCTTTTCCTATTATAGTCCTATGGCGATACGCAACGATAATGAAGCCTATCAGCATATTGCCTACTCACCGATATTTCCGAAGTTCAAGGTTACAGACATACTTCGTAGAAATGGTTTTAAGGATAATTTCTATGGCATCGTGCCTACCCAACTTATTCCTGCATTGCTTACAGACAGCCGTGTGGAAACATTGCTAAAGGCAGGTCGAACAGACCATTTACGTTACTTTTTTGGCAACAGGAGGACTTTTGAGGAACTATGGCAGTCCTACAAGATTGCAGTCCGTAACGGCTATGAGATAGCAGACATTTCCCTTTGGAGTGATTATGTAGATACACTTAGAAGATTAGGTAAGGATATTCATAATCCAAAATATTTATGCCCAAAAGACCTTAAAGCCGAACACGACCGCAGACACGAGGAACTTCTCAGATTGCGTGAAAGGGAGGAGATAGAACAGAAGCAGCAGAAGGCAATGGAAGATGAAAAGCGTTTCAAGGAACTCAAATCCAAGTTTTTCGGTATTTGTTTCACGGACGGCACAATCCAAGTCCACGTATTAGAGAGCGTGCAGGAGCATTTGGAAGAAGGTGTATCAATGCACCATTGCGTATTTTCTAATGCATACTACCTTAAGGAAGACTCCCTTATCCTTTCGGCTACCATTGAAGGCAAGCGAATAGAAACCATTGAAGTATCATTACGAACTTTGGAAGTGGTACAAAGTCGTGGAGTATGCAACAAGAACACAGTATATCACGAGCAGATAGTAAACCTTGTGAATGCCAATCGAGGTCTTATAAGCCGAAGAATGAAAGCGACAGCATAAAGTATGAACCATTAAATTATCAGAGATATGAAAACAGAGATTGAAAACATTATCTACAATTGGACGGATGAGATACCGCATATTCTCATTAGGGTTATCAACGCAATAACCCTATCCGACAGCAAAGAGGAGTTAAGGTCAGCTATCAACAAAATAGCCGAAGAGACAGAACTTGATAAGTTCTTTGCATACGGGTATGGTGCGCATCACTTTTGGCTCAAACACCGCAAATTATCCAATGGAGAACCAAAGCAGTACAGATTATTAAAAGTTGAATTTTAAAATTATGAAGAAGAAAGTTTACAGAGTTCGGACGCAATACATCTTCGACGGAGTGTTTGATGTGGTTGCGGAGAGCAAGGAAGAAGCACGGCAGAAAGTCCTGCAAGATTGTGGGTTGGTTATGGGTGGAAGTGTCCACAGCACTTTGCCCGATGATGAAATAAATTGGGCTTTTGACAGACATCCTAACAAACGAATAAGTAGAATAACAAAAGTGCAAAAATATCCTTCTGAATAATAGCAAGAGCCACGCAAATTTTCGGTTTGCGTGGCTTCTTTTCTTTCTCTTTGAACGAGTAGGCGACCAAAGAAAAGAAGCAAAAGAAAGTCGCAGAAGTAACTCTTCCTGCTATACATTGCAGAAAGAGTTTATAGAGCTGAATGTTATGCCAAAAAAGCCCAAAATAGTTAATACTGCACTAATGAATGATATAGTTCCTACAACAAACCTCCAAGTTTTACCATTGTAATCAAAGTCACTTTTTATCATACTTAGAAAGTAAGCAAAGCAATATCTTAAAAGTAACTCTATTCCTCTACAGAAAAGTTCTATGGGATTGAGCAAAGCCTTCCATAATCCTATTCGTCTAGTCTTATTATCTTTCTCATGTTGAATGATGTACTTATAGATTATGTCTAAAGAATGATCTTGATAGTTAAATTTGCGATGCGATATGTCATCAACAAAATGAAAAACAGGAGAGTATATAGAGCTCCCAGTAAGTAACTTGTCTATATACTTTGATTCAGATATAATATATTGAATTTCATTCTCAATATTGCTGTTGGTTTTTATTTTGTCATATAAGTCACGGACTTTACTCCAGAATAAAAGAATATTCGAATCTTCCTTTTTGGTTTGATATACTTTTGTTAGGATATCAATGATACCCAAGATTAAAATTGCTATACAAATCCAGATGTAATAATAATTCAGCATCAAGTAAAAATTTTACTGCAAAGTTACTCATTCATAGCGAGAAAGTCGAATAAAACAGCAGGAAAACACCTCTTGCGAAGCATAAAATGTCGCAAGAGGCGTCTTTGATAATCAAGGTAAATAAAACAGGGCAAATTCCACTTGCCTCCGTTTGACCAATCCACTCAAAACTTTTCCTTTAGATCGGCAGAACGAAACATACTCCCAATAGAAGTTTCTATCTCCAGCTTCTATTTTTCGTAGCAGTCGGCTCTTGGGATGCCTGCCATAACCAAGCAATCTCCCCACGCCCACATTATAGGCAAGTAGGCTGAGTAGCAGCGCATCCTTACCATAGTCTTTGAAGTGTTCAAAGCATTTCCAAAGGTCGGCACGGAGCAGGGAGTCTGCCTGCCGTTCCGTCATATCCGCCGTGAAGTGCTCTCCTGGTTGCAGCTGATGACCATACCCTACATAAGGAAAATCCTTCGGCTTATTATGAAGTCCCTCAAAGTATTTAACAACAACCACACCACGTTCGAAAGGAGACAAGTCTGCCAACCGCACCCTACGCTGGGCAAGGATGGGCTGGCAGAATAAACATAAAATACAGAATAAAGCAAAGTGTTTAGTTGTCTGCATCTTTCAATACTTTGGTAACTGTTGCGGAGGACTTTTCCTTATTTTCCGCCTTTTCGTTGTTGAAACTGAAAGTCAGTTGCTGCATTCTGCCGAAGTTGTCTTCCACATACACGTCAATCGTCTGGCGGTCAGATGACAGCGAAGTGTAGTATAAGCGAAACACATCTTTTGTAAGCGGATAGCGGTCGTTAGGCTTGAAGACAGTGCCGTTATCATTTCTTAGCAAGCCCTTGCCGTCAGACTGGAAATAACGTATCGTATAGCGAGTGTCGGCAAACTCACCGCCCCGCTTCAGTGTGCAGCGTATCTCAGCTGTCTGCCCCCTTATGATGTCCTTCTGAACCGGCATTGTCTCCACCGTAAACGGATAAGACTGCTGAACATCCAAATCCCTATCACAAGCAGATAGGCAAAACACGGCAAGGGTCAGCACGCCCATTACCCAAATCGTATTCAATATCTTCTTCATCTTTTCTTCTACTTAAAAGTTAAACCTTAGTCCTGCTGAAACAGCCGGACGGAAACGATGCACGTCCGTTCCAAAGAGGAAACGTCCCTGCGCCTTTACAAGAAAGAGGACCCTGTCCGTTAGGAACACTTCCACCGAGCCATGTACGGCACCACCATAGACAAAGCGGGAGCGGTCAAGCAGTGTCGCCCCATCGGGCAGTAGCTTCTTGTCCTCATTCAGTTGCTCATAGCCACCCAAGGCGGATATGCCACCATAAAGAAACACGTTCTTACCTCTGTCGGAGAGAACAGGGTGCATATAGCCCACCTGTAAGAGTGCATCCTTGAGTTTTACGTTATAACTTCTGTACGGCATATTCTGCTGTTCATACTCTGCCATAACAAAGGTATAGTTCTCACGCCCCAGATATCGGGTGAGTGATGCTCCCATGCCGAAATTGTCAGCAGCAAGGAACTTTTCTCCCTTGATAAGGGGAACACTGCCCAAGACCTCTATTCCCCTTTGCTTGGGTATCAGTCGCTGTGCCTGCGATGGCAGACTGAAAGTCATGGCCACCGCAACGCATGCTGTCAGAATGATATTGTTCATCTTCATCACCATTTCAGTTTGAGGTTATCAATCTTCTTTGCCAACTGCAGGTCTTCCGCCGTTACATGGAAGGTCAGTGTACGACCGCCATTTCTCTCATAGAGCGTCACTTCAAGCTGCTTGTCTTCTGCAAGAGAAAACTGCTCGAGCGCAAACACAGCATGTTCACTACCCATGCCACGCACCTGCATCACCTGATGATAGGCACGAAGTGGCTGCAACAGCTGCTCTTGTATAGCGGTGCGCTTTGCCATCTTCTTATCTACAACCTTAAAGGTGATAAAATCCACCGAGTAAGGCATATTCGTGCCGTTTTCCATACGAGTGTGGAAATACAGCAAGCCGTTATGGGCATACAAACCACGAAGCAGGAACTTCATACCAAACTGCTGTGCACCGATGTGCTTGATGCAGCGTCTGTCGTTCTGATAGATGGTCTGCATCATCAGCTTTACTAATACGGGCGACTCATTGCCGAGTTCCTTAAAATAGATGTCGGCACGATTGCTTGGCAGCCTGCCTTCTGTCGTAGAAAGAAAGTCCTTCATCTCTATGCTGAGCTTCTCTGGTTCATCGGCATATTTTACATTAAAAGCGTAAAATGAGCCGTCCTCACAGATAACACTCATGTTAGTCTCTGTCTCAAAGTCCTTCACCGAAGCCTTTACACGCAGTACGTTCTCAGCATCCTCCGCTTTTCCTGCGATAATATTCTGTGAACCTAAGTCTACATACCGAATGGCAGAAGGGAAGATAAGATGCACGGTCTTGTCAAAGGTAACGTCAAGACCATACGGCAGGACGACACGCCCGTTAGGAATGGAACGGCTCATACCTTGAAAAAGCTCTCCCGAAGTAAGCGGACGGCTTGGTGTCAGACCATCATTGTTTTTCTGTGCTGTGGCTGTTGCTCCCACCATGGCAAGCATAGCCATTGATAAAATAATTTTCTTCATTGTTCCTCTTTTATTTGATGTTATTTTTTACTTATCATTTTTGATTGTTTTATTTGGACTGAACCAAGAAAAGGCGGTAGCCCCCTTTGAGCGTTACCTTGACGGTGCGCAGCTTCTTCTGAAGTAGCTGACTTGCACCCTGCATCACCCCACGGGCAGCCTCTGAGATAATCTGGTCCTTGGCAGAGGAAGCGAAGGTAAAGGATGTTCCCATTGAACCGCCGATGTTCGCCCCAACTTCCTTAAACGCATTGATATCCTCCGAGCCTGGTATATACACACCCTCCTGTCCATCTGTATCGTATGCCGAGAGCTTGACGGCTATGATATGCCCGTCCACTTCTATGCTTTTGATAAGCAGGTGCATACGGTTACCCTCAATCTTAGCAACGGCTATGAGTCGGCTCTGTCGTGGAATGTGCAACCCCTGTACTTTGGCACTTTCAAGCAGACGGAGCACGACATTGTCGCCCTCCTTAAGAATAGTAGTCCTGTCCACTACGACTTTCAGCGTATTGCGCATTGTAGGTGCAGCCGTGCTTGCGAGCGAGTGAAAGCCCAAGTTGCGTGCTTTCGTGCCATACTCTTTGATGAAGTCAGCGTCGCTCATCGGCTGCCCCAGTGAGGACACTACTTGTTTGCGTTCCGCCAAGATTTCCATTGCAGGCAAGTCGGCCGAACCTCCGCTTATATTACTGCCCATACTCTGACCTTTGTCCGTAGCCTTTTGCCCTTTGCCCTCGGTAAAGTCATTACCCAAAGATGGTGGAACGGCAGAAGCCTTGGGAAGATACTTCGCTGCCATCTGATAGCTCTTTTCCATCAGTGCAAGCTGCCGTTTCTCTTCATTGTCCTCCCTGCTGTCTTTGGCTGAGAGTTCCTTCTTAAGGTTATCTATCTCCGAGCGCAGGGCTTCACGCTCCTGCTCGTGTGGATCGGGAGCGTAAAAAGAGTTCAAGAGGCGATTATTCTCCTCATAGCGATGCATGGAGCTTTCTATCTTTGCTGTAGAAGCAGCTGTCTCTGCACGCTGCGCCTCTGATGGAGCGGTGTTCTGTGCGAAATAGTCCGACAGTCTGCCCATCTCCTCGCGGGTCTGTTCTTCCTCGTGTGCCTTGTCGCCTAATTCGTAGGCTTTAAGCTTGTTTTCGGTGAGCTTTTCTGTCGTTGCCTGCGGGATGCTGTCATTGAGTCCCTGCTCCGCTGCAGTCTTATCCTTACCCGATGGTGCGAAGATAAACCACATCGAGAGGGCAAACAGCAGTCCTAATCCTCCGAAGACCAAGCCTTTCTTCATTTGTTCTTTCTGTTTATTATCCATTTTCTTTGATTGTTTGATGATGTTGTAGGTAAAAATTGCCGTCTAACTCTTGTAAAGTACTGTCCGTCCGTATCGGACTGTCCGTCAGCTTTCCCGTGGGGATGGGTAGCTTTTCCTTCTTTGGAGGAAGGAAGAACTGCGCTATCATCCAGAGTGAGCAGAGCAGATAGATGAAGCTCAGCCCATAGACGATTTCCTTTCTCTGCCTTATCGTGAGCCGTTCACACCGATGGCGGAGCCACAGGTGAAAGCGCAGATATTGACGTGAGAGTAAAAAGTTTCTTTTCCTTGCCATAGCCTTATCGTTTATAAGTCTGTATATCCCTGTTTTCCTTCACAAGGAAGTTCTCCATCAGGAAGCCTTGCGGGTTGTTGTCCGAACGGACTGAGTTCTGCAGCGTGCAGGTCGTAACAAGACTGCGCTCTGTAACGTTACTCTGACGGACGATAAACTCCCGTGCATAGGTCGTTACCGCATAAGGGTAAGTATTAAAGTTGCAGTGGATAGAGTCCACCTCTATGCGCTGATTGACATTGCCCGATATGGCACGGTTATAATAGCCCTTCTCTGCCAAGTCCTTGTAATAGTTGAAAGCCGACTTGTCACACAGTACGAAGGCACGTTCCATGTTCTTCTCAATGGCATCCTTGTCGGGTGCAATGGTGAAGAACAGCTCATGGAAACGACGTACATGTTCCCTTGCCTCTACGGGACGATTTCGGCTTGCATCCTGACTGAGGGCAAGCATGAGCGACTTTCCTTGGTCAAGCACATAGATTTTCTCCCGCTGCTCCTTGGCGAAGCTGTACGAGGCATAGACGGCATAACCGCTTACTGCCACGCAGACAATGGCAAAGACAAAGGCGTAGAGTCTTATCTGCCTGAATGAGGTCTCGATATTGTTAAGTGATTTGAATTCCATTTCTTTTTCCTTTTATAGCTGTTGATTTATTAAGCATTATTGCTCCATTTCTATTTTCCTTTAAGCAGCGCACCCTTGATACGTCCACCGACATTTCCGATGACCGACCCGGCACCTGCTGCGGCATATCGTCCGCCCGTGTAGGCACTTTGCGCACCGCGCTGTGCCGTTTGATTGACATTGCGACCATAAGAGCCGATACCACCGCCAGCTTCGATAATCCAGCCTGCAACGGTGGGAACGCAGAAGTAACCCACAATACCGATGAGGAAGAAGACGATGTAGTACCACGTCCCCGCGTCGGGCAGGTAGTTGGGGTCACTGAGCGCTTCGATGTCCTTCTGTACCATCAGCACCTGTATCTTCGTAAGCAGTGCCGTAAGGATAGAGCTGACAGGCAGCCACAGGTAGACAGAGATATAGCGTGAGAACCAAGCCGTGAGCGAACCCGACAACCCGTCCCATACGGCAATGCCGAAGACTATCGGACCGAGGATGGAAAGGACGATGAGTATGAAGGTGCGCAGCGTGTCGATGATAAGTCCTGCGGCATGGAACAGCAGCTCCATGAGGTCGTGCACCATTTTCATCACCCACTGCTTGGTCTGATAGGCAGCACGCTCGGCATACATACCCGCTATCGTCACGGCATCTTCAGGTCCGATGATACCCATCTCCTCTATCTTTTGGTCGAACTTCTCGTTGGATACCAAGTAGGCTGTTTCGGGATTGCGCAGGTAGGCTTCCTCCTGCAGACGGTTACGTTTGGCGGTAAGCTCCGCCAAGTTGGTCTCCTGTTGGTGCACCATGCTTTCCGTTCCCTGCACTACGGGCGAGAGAACGGCATTCATCGTACCCAGTACGACTGTCGGGAAGAACATGATGCAGAAACCCAAGACAAAGGGACGGAGAAGGGGAAAGACGTCTATCGCCTCGGCACGGGCTATGGAAGCCCATACCCGAAGGGCAATGTAAAAGAGTGCACCCAAGCCTGCAATGCCCTTGGCAATGCCCGTCATCTGGGCGCAGAGCGGCATCATCTCGTCATAGGTTGAGTGGAGCAGCTCGTGTAAACTGGCAAAATCCATAAGCAAGTGTATTTAGATGTATGAATGACCAATTACCAATATCTGCTTGCCGTATTACCATAGAGTGCCTTAACAGAGGCAAGGTTGTTCTTCTCCCTTGCACGCACATAGCTCACAGAGATGTTTTTCCTTGTATAGTATGACACGAGCGAGCGGTATTCCCTCAGCGTAGTATAGATGCGGTCTATGGACTGCATTCGTTCGTGGTCGTTCATCGAGAAGACATTACTCTTAACGATGGACTTTAGTTCCTTGAGGCTCTCACCGCTCTGCTCCAGAAGCTTGGCATAGCCCGAAGCCATCGCAGCAAGTTCTGAAGGGCGGAAATTCTTGTCCGAAAGCATCTTCTTATACGAGGTGACGTAAATCTCCGAGATGTCACCCACCATAAGGATGCACTCTTTGACCTTATAGGCATCACCAATGAGGTTATTCACCTTCTTGAGTGCATCGTAATACTTCTTGGTGTCGTTGTAAAGCTTCTCCACCTCCTTAAAACCGTCAAGGGTGTTTTTCACCGTCTTCGAAGCGGTGGCTATCTCCTTGACAGAATTAACGATGTTGCCGGCAAAATTGCCAGGGTCGGTTACTACCCACTGTGCGTGGGCTTTGGGAACAGAAAGGCTCAATCCTAAGAGAGCCATGAAAATGTACTTTTTCATTGTTACTATAGTTTTGATGGTTTGTACTTATTTCTTTTTATTGTTTCTTTTCTCATTGGCAAGCTGGCGGATAGCCGTTTCGATATCACCACCAAGCTGTGCTGCCCTGTTCATCACCTCCACCTTCTCGGTTTCCTCCGTGGTGTAGGTCAGGTACTCCTCCATACTCACTTCCGTAGCATAGACAGCACTCTGCATACCTCCCAGACCTATCCAAACTTCCTTGTAGAGTCGATTCGGGTCATTGTTCTGGTTAATGGAGAGTATCTGGCTCTTTTCCTTTTCCGAAAGACCGAGCATCGCCTGTATGCCATCGAACTTGGTCATGTACTTGCGCTGGTCAAGCAGTATCTTGCAGTCAGAGTTATTAATAATACTTTCCTTGACTATGGGCGACTGGATGATGTCGTCCACCTCCTGCGTTACGACAATGGCTTCCCCGAAATACTTTCTGACGGTCTTATACAAATACTTGATGTAGTCCGCCATGTTTGCCGAAGCAATCGCCTTCCACGCTTCCTCAATGAGTATCATCTTGCGGATACCCTTTAATCGGCGCATCTTGTTGATGAAAGTTTCCATGATGATAATCGTTACCACAGGAAAGAGGTCTTTATTATCCTTTACTTGGTCGATTTCAAAGACGATGAAGCGTTTAGAGAGCAGGTCGATGTTCTTGTCCGAGTTCAGCAGGAAATCATATCGACCACCACGATAGTATTGCTTCAATGTCGTAAGGAGGTTATTGATATTGAAGTCCGAGAGGGTTACCTTGATGTCTCGCTTTTCCATATCCTTTCGGTACACGTCCCGCAGATACTCATAGAAGGTATTAAAACAGGGTGTAACGCTGTGGTCAGCACATATCAGCTCGATATAGGAGTTTACGGCTGAACCAAGTTCGCCTGCCTCGGTCTTAGTAATATGCTCATCTGCACTCTTCCAAAGTGTGAGCAGCAACGTACAGATACTCTCCCTTTTCTCTACATCGAAGAAGTAATCATCAGTATAAAAAGGATTGAAGGAAATCGGACTTTCATTGGTATAGGTGAAATACACACCGTCCTCGCCCTTGGTCTTGCGGTGGATAAGTTCACACAATCCCTGATATGAGTTACCCGTATCGACCAAGAGGACGTGCGCCCCCTGCTCGTAATACTGGCGTACCATGTGGTTGGTGAAGAAAGACTTACCACTGCCCGAAGGGCCCAAGATAAACTTGTTACGGTTAGTGATGACTCCCTTTTTCATCGGCAAATCCGATATGTCTAAGTGGACGGGCTTTCCCGAAAGGCGGTCTGCCATCTTGATACCGAAGGGAGAGAGTGAGTCCTTATAGTTCGTCTCTGCCGTAAAGAAGCAGAGGGCAGGCTCGATGAAAGTATAGAATGACTCTTCTGCAGGAAAGTCTGCCGCATTACCGGGAATGCCTGCCCAGTAGAGCGTTGCCGCATCAATGGTGTTGTGGCGTGGATGGCATTCCATAAGAGCAAGTGCAGAGCCCACGTCATTCTTGATCTGGCGAAGTTCTTCCTTATCGCTGCTCCATGCCAGTACGTTGAAGTGGGCACGGATAGAGGTCAATCCCTGTGAGTGGGCAATATTGAGATACTCCTGTATCCATTCCTCGTTGATTTGGTTGCTACGGCTGTAGCGTGCCAGCGAGTGCATGTTTCTTGCCTGCTTTTCGAAGCGTTCCAAGTTGACATCGCTATCCTCGATGAAGAGATACTGGTTATAGATATGGTTGCAAGGCAACATCAGACCCACGGGAGAGGCAAAGGAAAGACGGCAGTCGCTTCTGTCGGTGGATAACCGTTCATATCGGCTGTCCGTGCTGACCATTGTAGGCAGGTCATCCGTGTCGGAGAGTGTGTGTAGGCAAAGCATATTGTCGCCCACACGCACAAGGTCTGCGCCCAGACGGATGTCCTCCAAAGACGCATGCCCTTCTTCAGATAAAGAGAAATACCTGTCGAGTAGTCCTCCTTTTTCATTTGTGCCAACTAACTCATCTTCTGTCATGCGGACAATCCTTAGCAGCTCAGTATCGTTGATGATGCGCTCGAACTGGTCTACGGCTTCCATAAACTTCATCACCTCCTCCTTGTTGGTGATTTCCTTGGGTAACAGGTGTCCACGGCAGAGTGAAGAGAAGTTGCTCTGCTGTGCCATGCGCTGCTTGTTGGTCTTGGTAAGGAAGAGATAGACTGAATGGTGGAGATACGGACGTTCGTTGAAATGCCGTTCAGAGGAACGGGCAAGGAAGCTCAGTCCGCCATCGGAGAGCTTTCCTTGATAGTCCTCCTTGATGAACCAGTCCTGCTTGTGTACGATGCTGTAATTGGGTAGCACCTTGATTGCCTTATGCCAGGCAGAGTGCATTGCCTCGTATTCTGTAGAGGTGACGGTAAAGAGTTCGGGCAGCTCCACACGGAAAGCCACCGTGATGTCAGCATCCTTGCTCACCAGACAGCCCTGCTCTATGGAGAGCAGTGGAAACTTAGATTCCAAGGTGGTTATCTTGCTTTTATTTCTCATTTCTTCGCTTTCTTTGGTTGAAGGTTACGGATAAGGTGGCAGACCGTACGGCGGTTCACAAGGTAGCGTGGGTGCATACGCACTGCTCCTTTCTTCATCAGTCCGTACTGCCCGTACTTTCTGTTCATGGTGAACGTTTGCCACACCACTATGGTGGCACCCACTACACCTATGACAAGACAGGCTATCTGACTGATGCCGCAGAGATAGAGAATGACCACGAGAATGAAGACTGCCAGCAGCCCTCCTGCAAAGAGGAAGAGGTACTGCGCCTTCAAGCCCTTGAACTCTACCGTCCGGCCTACACCCTTGTTGATTTCAAATGCAGCCATCGCCTTACAGGAAGAAACTTCTCAGGATAGTGGCAGCCACGATGAGGAAGATACACGCACCGAACCAAGAGGCTGCGGTCTTGCTCGTATCGGGGTCACCACTTGAGAACTTGTTGTACACTTTAATGCCTCCAATCAGACCTACCACCGCCCCTACGGCATAGATGAGTTTCGTGCCGGGGTCGAAGTAGGAGGTTACCATTTTCGTTGCTTCATTGATTCCGGCAATGCCGTTGCCCTGTGCATACGCTCCTATGGCAGTAGCCGTCAGCAGGAACAGCATCATGATTTTCTTTTTGTTGTTCATTGTTCTTTTTATTTTAAGTTGTTAAATGAATTGTTTTCTTTTGGATAGAGGTAGTAAGGGGTGGCTCGGTTTTATCGTATGACTGATATTGGTTGATTGTTTTACTTTTGAGCCACCCCTCGATCACGGTACAATATGAACAAACACTATTTTTACAGATAGTATGAAAGTGGATGCTCGTCATCTTCCGAAACATCGCTGTTGCTGCTCTCTACGTTTGAGTTCGTTTCAAAGTCAGAAGAAGAGCTAATATTACTTTCCTCTAATTCCGCTTCCTCCGTTTTGCGAATGGCAGCAAGTAGCTTTTGATGGTCTTTCTCCTGCTTGAGCGTTGCCTCCTTGATATAGTCCATAAGCTGCGTGCCCCATATGCTTTGCAGCATATTCTGCACCTCTGCTTCGTTTTCCTCATCAAGCGCATCGTCATTCTTGTGCCAGCCGGTAATACGGACTACTTCCCTTGCAAGAATAGCGGAGGGTGAGACTTCGGGTAAAGCAGCGTCAGCGATTTGCAGCTCTTCACGAACGATGCTGTCCTCCTCCGGCTCATCCATCGTATAGTCAACCTGCAGCTCGTTGTCCTCTTCCGTGCCTTCCGTATCTTCTGTTTCTTCGGGCACCGGTGAGTTTTCCGCTGCAAAGGTATTGGGATTATCGGCTGGATTTTCAGTTGAGGAAACAGCGGGAACTTTGGAGATAGACGGGGAAACGAAAGGTTTACTCCTGCCCACCAAAAGATGGCGGGCATTGTCAATCTGCTCTTGGGAAACAGAAGGCTTTGGACGTTCGCCTTGCCTGTTTCCTTTCCGGTTCGGGTTGTTTTCCCCCGATTGGGTTGTAGAGTCTTGGAACAGCCTCCAGAGATATGCGATGCCGAGAGCTATCCATGCTATACCCAGCAAAAGCAATACGCCTAACAATAAATTGATTATCATAAGTCTATGGTTTTATCGCGCCTGCGCTGTGAGGCGGTATGGTTCAACAAATCCTGATACGTTTTCAAATGATCGAGAAGGATATTCTCAATATACCCCGTGATGGAAGCCTCCGATCTGATGTCGTTCAGCACATCACGCAGTATCTGGAGTATCTCAGTATGGATACTGAAGCCCGACTTGTTGCGCCCGTTGCGGACACCCGTCAGAAATCGCTGTTCGTATTCAGGAAAGTCCATTGCTGGGGAAGAATCCTTCGTTCTGGCATTTCTCTTTCTTTTCGAGGGCGGCGCTGTTTTGGCATTGTTGCCATTAAACGAAGTTTCTTCCGGTATTTCCTCCTGTTCGTCAATTTTAGAAAGAGAGGCACTTGCATCTTCTTCCACAGAGTCTGAATCATCATCCAAATCAATGGGGTCGTCAAAGTCTGGTGTGTTTTCCTCTGTGCGCTTCTTGACACCAATGTCTGCCATCTCCTCCAATTTCGCTTGAAGCAGCTCTTCACGTTGCTCTTTCAGTGATTTCATACGCCGTTCTCAGTTTTCAGGTTGAGTTTCTCCATGACCTCCTTTACCCACTCATCCACTCCGGTCTGAGGGCGGAGAGCAGGTGCAGGGGGCAGGTAGGAGCAGCGGAATACACCTTTGACACCCCCTTGTGCCAATTCCCTGCTGAAGCGGACGGAGTTATAGATACGGGTATCGAAAATCGGCAGTCCCTGCTCCTCAGCATTCTGACTGAACAGGTCGATGACCGTGGTACTGGCACTGCGGTTGATTTTGTTCCAAAGCAGGAAGAAGTCCTGAATGCGTGAGCCTTCGAAACCGATGCCCAAGTCCCTGATTGTCTTGGCGTATGCAAAACTCGATGCCAGCGACTGTGGGTCGGCTTCTATAGGTGAGATGATATAGTCCATCGTAATGGACAAATCCATCATGGCACTGGTAAGGGCATGACCAGGAAAGTCAAAGATAATCAGTTGCGGTGCCGTCTTCATTTTACGAAGGTATTTCATGACATCGGAAACGGCTCTTTCTGGTTTGCTTCTGATGATATGATACGATTTCTTGCCGTAGCGGGACAGGCGCTCGTGAAGTTCCTTGCCCAGTTCGGGTGAGGACTCGATGAGGTCTCTGTCGCGTTCGCGGAGTTTGTAGAAAGATTCCTGCGTACCGTCGCAATCCACGACGGCAAGGGAGATGTTCTTCTCGTAGTACAGAATGGATGCCAGCACTTCGGCAAGACTGCTTTTGCCCACTCCTCCTTTCTGTGAGGCGAAACCCAGATAGATAGGATTGTTTTTTTTCTTTTCCATATTCATAGTCGGTTGTTACTTATGTTATAAGTTGATGTATATCTTGACTGACAAGTCATGTCATATTTGTTGTTGAAACCATATTTTTGACTCGACCTAAAAGTCTGGTTTTGACCCAGCTCAATTTTGACTCAGCTCAAAAACATAAAACCCTCCGCAGTTCAAACCTTTCTTGACTGAGATTTTTGAAGTTGAAATCATTATTTTGGACTCTTCATCCATATAGGTTTCAAGCTGTCTTTCAACTGAATCTGCTTGCAAAATAACAAGGTTTTATCCTAAGTTTCAACTACCTGTGAAGTACAGGGAGATGCAAGGAAAAAGAGTGAATATCATTGATAATGAGATATTTGAAAATCCGCCGTAACTTTGCAGGCGAGAATAATACATGGAGGTAATATCCCGAAGCAGACACCCCAAAAGGGTGGATACTTCAATCGTATCAACTCTTGATATTGGCAAGGTGTGTCTTTGTAACACAAACCTCCGTTTGTACCACAAAGACCCTTGCCCCGAAGGGGAGATGAATTACTCCAAAGTCGTAATTAAGAAAACAGAACAGATATGAATAAGGAAACGGAACACGGTTCAGAACTGAAAACCGCAGAAAAACCCCATTGGGACAACTGGCACGTACGGTTGCCCAATCCCAAAGACCAGCAACGGGCGATAGATTTGTTCCATAAATCTGGAGCGGAAACCAAGTCGGACTTTGTGCGTGGTCGTATTCTTGGAGAAAGTTTCAAGGTGATCACGGTAGATAAAACTGCCGTGGAATACTATCGGAAACTATCCGAACTGACGGCACAAATCCATAAGATTGGCGTGCTCTATAACCAGACCGTACGTGCCATCAACAGCTATCACAGCGTGAAGACCGCACAGATTCTGCTTGAAAAGTTGGAGAAACTGTCGGCTCAAATCATTGCCTTGCAGGAGCAGGCTATCAGTCTTACCATAGATTACCGCAAGAAATGATAGCGAAGATTTCAAGTACGGAGAACCTTGGAGGGGCACTCGGTTATAACTTCAAAAAGGTAGAAAAAGGGGAAGCGAGCATTCTCCATGCAGCAGAGTTGTATCAGAACAAGGAGGGACGTTATACGATGGAAGACGTGCTTGTCGACATGGAGGCTCTGATACCAAAGAAATGCCGGACAAAGAAAACGGTGTTCCATTGTTCCCTCAATCCGCACCCGGACGAGAAGCTCTCCGATGAAACACTCATGCAGATTGCAAGAGAGTATATGGAGGCACTTGGCTATGGCAACCAACCCTATATTGTGTTCAAGCATAATGACATCTCCCGTGAGCATATACATATTGTATCGCTTCGGGTGGATAGTAAAGGAAGGAAGATTAACGATCGCTTCGAGAAGCGGAGAAGCAAGCAGATTACCGATGTCTTGGAAAGAAAGTATAACCTCATTCCTAGTTCAAAGGTCAGCGAGCAGGCAGCAGCAGAAACGCCCAAGGTGGATATTGGTAAAGGAAACATCAGGGAGCAGGTGGCAAGCGTTCTTCGCATGGTGCTGAAGCATTACCGCTTCTGTTCATTGGGCGAGTTCAATGCCATTCTTTCAGCATACAATCTTGCCGTGGAAGAAGTGAAGACTGAATTTCGAGGAAGGAAATACGACGGACTTGTATATGTTCCGACTGATGGCAAGGGCAACAAGGCAGGCACACCCATCCATGCCTCAGACATCGGCCGTGGTGTGGGTTATACTGCCGTACAGAACAGGATGCAGAAATCGAAACAAGCGATCAAACCGCTGATACCAACCGTTAGAAGAAAGATATTGGAAGTTATGCGCACTTCTCCTGATACAGAGGAAAAACTCCGACAAAGATTGGAGGAACAGAGTTTGCGTGTGACAATCCGAAAGAATGAAAACGGCCGTATCTATGGCATTACTTTCATTGATGATGAAGTGGGCATTGCGCTCAACGGCTCACGATTGGGCAAGGGGTATGCTGCCAACATATTCAATGCGTATTTCTCCAATTCAACGTACAACCCATTCTTGGACGAAACGTTGTATGGCAGTCCGTCTGTCCGCTTGGAACAATCGGCAACCGTTCAAACTTTGCAACAAAATACAGAAGAAAGCGACAACCTTGTCGATGAACTTATCGAGGATATGGTGGGTGAATCATTCGGAACTACGGGCAACGATGATTGGAAGGAAGCGGCATGGCAGCGTAAACTCCGCAGACAAAATAAGGTAAATCTTAAACGCAGGAAGCGTTAAGTACACCGTTCATATAATATTCAAACACTTTTCAAATAGTATTCAAACGATATTCTAAATAAAACAGCGTTATGGCACAGGAAGACGATTTAAGGGCATTGGGAAAAGTCATGGACTTTATGCGGGGTATATCGGTGATATTTCTCCTTACCAACTGTTATTGGTTCTGTTACGAGGCATTTCACGAGTGGCACTTTACGCTCGGTATCATCAACAAGATACTGATGAACTTCCAACGTACAACGGGCTTATTCTCATCCATCCTCTGGACGAAACTCTTTTGTGTGGTATTTCTTGCCTTGTCCTGCCTTGGGACAAAAGGCGTGAAGGAAGAGAAAATCACTTGGCCAAAGATTTGGACGGTGCTTTTCTCCGGTTTTGTATTCTTCTTTCTCAATTGGTGGTTGCTGGCATTGCCCATAGGAAAGATCGGAGCGGCTTCGCTCTACATCTTCACGCTGTCTATGGGCTATATCTGTCTGCTGATGGGCGGTGTATGGATGAGCCGACTACTCAAAAACAACCTGATGGACGATGTGTTCAACACGGAGAACGAGAGTTTCATGCAGGAAACACGATTGATGGAGAATGAATACTCGGTCAATCTTCCTACACGATTCTACTACAAAAAGAAATGGAACAAAGGCTGGATTAACGTAGTCAATCCCTTCCGTGCCTCAATGGTGCTCGGCACACCGGGTTCTGGTAAGTCCTACGCCATTGTGAACAATTATATCAAGCAACAGATAGAGAAAGGCTTTGCCATGTATATCTATGATTACAAATTCCCCGACCTTTCTGAGGTTGCTTACAATCACTTGCTTCATCATTTGAATGCCTACAAGGTAAAACCACAGTTCTATGTCATCAACTTTGATGACCCAAGAAAGTCGCACCGCTGTAATCCTATCAATCCAGCCTTTATGACAGACATCTCAGATGCCTACGAGAGTGCCTACACCATTATGCTCAACCTTAACCGTTCATGGATTCAGAAGCAGGGCGATTTCTTTGTGGAGTCGCCGATTATCTTGTTGGCAGCCATTATTTGGTTTCTGAAGATATACGAGAACGGAAAGTATTGCACCTTTCCTCACGCCATCGAGTTTCTGAACCGACCCTACGCACAGATATTTCCGATACTCACTTCCTACGATGAGCTTGCCAACTACCTTTCACCCTTTATGGATGCTTGGGAAGGCGGAGCGCAGGACCAGTTGCAGGGACAGATAGCCAGTGCCAAGATACCGCTATCCCGTATGATAAGCCCGGCTCTCTATTGGGTAATGACAGGAGATGATTTCTCACTCGATATCAACAATCCCAATGAGCCGAAAGTCCTTGTTGTTGGTAATAATCCCGACCGCCAGAATATCTATTCGGCTGCACTCGGACTATATAACAGCCGTATCGTGAAACTCATCAACAAGAAGAAACAACTCAAATCCTCGGTGATTATAGACGAGTTGCCTACCATTTACTTTCGTGGTTTGGATAATCTTATTGCCACAGCCCGAAGCAACAAGGTAGCGGTATGTTTGGGCTTTCAGGACTTCTCTCAGCTTACACGAGACTATGGAGATAAGGAGAGCAAAGTAATTCAGAATACAGTAGGAAATGTGTTCAGCGGGCAGGTAGTGGGAGAAACTGCCAAGACGCTTTCCGAACGCTTTGGTAAGGTTCTGCAGCAGCGGCAGTCCATGACCATTAACCGTAATGACAAATCAACCTCTATCTCCACACAAATGGACAGCCTTATCCCGGCTTCCAAAATCAGCAATCTCACACAAGGAATGTTCGTGGGTGCAGTGTCTGACAATTTTGATGAACGTATCGATCAAAAGATTTTTCATGCAGAGATTGTGGTGGATAGTGACAAGGTCTCAGTCGAGATGAAAACCTATCGACCTATTCCAATAATAGCAGACTTCAAAAATGAAGATGGTCTCAATAAACAAAAGGAGAGCATCGAAGCTAACTATCGCAAGGTCAAGGAAGAAATTCTCTCGTTAGTTGATTCAGAGATTATGCGTATTAAGAATAATCCGAAGCTTACTCATTTAATCAAAATGTAATCTTTTCATCTATACATCATTAATTATGGATTTGATTATTCCCAATAAGAATCAAAGGTATGATCTCTGTAAATCTCACAACGATTTCGTTCAAAATTGAGTATATTAATGTTATAGCCTATTTTCTCATAATGCATTAAATACGGAAACAAGGGTTGATTGATATAGCCAATTGTCTTTATATAATAATGATCAGGAAACTTGATATATTCGTACATTTTATAGTCTTCCAATCTTATTTTATGAATTTCTCTAATAGAATCTACTATATGAAATTTTTGTTCTTCAACACAAAAAACGGAAATGGGCATTCCTATTTCCCATTTAAAGTCATATGCTAATAACACTTGTGATAAAGAATTGTCGTAATAATAAATTTTATCTCCTCTTTCACTGAGATAAAATACAGGTTGTAATTTTCCATTCACAAAAACCTTCTGAAAATTATTTCCCTTAATGATGGTATCGCCTTTAACGGTAAACTGAAATATTTTATAGAATTGAGGATAGAAAGGATCTGTCATTATTTCTTTCCAAGATGTGCCTTCTGGATAATAAATCAATTCTTGTTCTTCTATTGCTTGTCGACACGAATTCAATAGACTACAGAAAAAGACTATTTGTAGGAATATAATGACAGACTTTTCTTTCATCTTTTGTTATTTTGGGAAGAATACATTTTTTATCTCATTGACCATATCTAATTTTTCCCATGTGAAAAGTTCTACCTTAATAGATTTCGATTCATGGTATCGACTATTAAAACATTTTGTAACTATTTCATTTTTACGCCCCATATGTCCATAAGATGCTGTTTCTAGATATATGGGCTGATTTAATTTTAAGTATTGCTCAATAGCTTTGGGACGAAGATCGAACATTTCAGTAATTTTATTTGCAATTTCTCCATCTGTCATTTCAGTATTATTTCGTCCATAAGTTTCTACACAAACACTAACAGGTTCTGCTACACCTATTGCATAGGCCACCTGTACAAGCATTTCATCTGCGACTCCTGCTGCAACCATATTCTTAGCGATATAACGCGCCATATAAGCTGCGCTACGATCTACCTTGCTTGAATCCTTACCAGAAAAAGCTCCTCCTCCATGAGCCCCTTTTCCTCCATAGGTATCTACAATAATTTTACGACCAGTTAGCCCCGTATCTCCATGTGGACCTCCAATAACAAACTTGCCTGTTGGATTTACAAGATATTTGATATTCTCTTTAAATAATGCTTGAATTTTGGGACCACATTGCGATATGACACGAGGCATTAAAATATTTATGATGTCATCTTTTATATGCTCCAACATCTTTTGGTCATCTTGTTCAAAATTATCATGCTGAGTACTTATAACGATAGTTTCAATACGTAACGGCTCTTTATTTTCATTATATTCTACTGTCACCTGGCTCTTTGCGTCTGGGCGTAGATAAGTCATTACCGTTCCATCTTTACGAATTTCAGCAAGCGTTCGCATAATAAGATGAGCTAAATCTAATGATACTGGCATATAGTTCTCAGTTTCTGTTGTAGCGTAACCAAATACCATTCCTTGATCACCAGCACCTTGTTCATTTATGTTACATTGCATCACACCACGGTTTATATCCTCACTTTGTTCATGAATAGCCGTGAGAATGCCACAAGATTCCCCATCGAATTTATACTCCGACTTGACATATCCTATATCTGCGATTGTCTTACGTGCTATTGCTTGTAAATCGATGTAGACATCAGAACTAACCTCTCCCATTATAATAACTTGACCAGTCGTAACAAATGTTTCTATGGCACAATGCGCTTTACTATCATAAGCAAGGAATTGATCTAGAAGTGCATCTGAAATTTGGTCTGAAATCTTATCAGGGTGTCCCTCTGAAACTGATTCTGAAGTAAAAAAATATCTCATTTTATTTTATCTAGTTTATCTAAAATTTCATATGTAATATATAGTGAAGTGAAATCTGTTGGTATAGTAGATTTATTGATACACTCTACACTCTCAACAAATGTCTTAATTTCGTTAAAGTATCCTTGCGAAATTATTTGATTGTTTATCAATATAGGATTAAAATTATTTCTTGAATATAAAGAGTTTAAACGAGAGTCTCTTGCAAAAACTTTCTCAATCGGTATCTTTCCGAAAGAAGGTGATGAAGGGGTAAAAGTTAATGTTTCCATCTGTTGCATATCATACATACCAGATTCCATATTGATGCAAATAGCCTCATGTGCTTCTTGCCAAGAATAGAATGTAGATAACTCCAGTGTACCTGCTACATTATTATGCTCCAGCATAAGTAAGTAGGTTTTTCCGCCATTCTCGCTACTTGTTTTGTGAACGCCTAAAATTTTTGCATCACCAAAAAGAAATGTCACTAAATCAATTGGATGAATAAACAAGTCGTAAAGTTCGTTGCCTTCAGGATAAAGACCTACTTGATAATGTAAGTTATAGCTAATAAGTCGTTTATCTCGGAGTTTTTTTCTTAGAATTGTAGTAATAGGAGAAAATCTTTTCTGCATTCCAACAACGACAGTGTTGTATCCATATAAACGCTGTTTAGCAATAAGGCTGTTTAATTCTTCTATACACAAACAAGGAGGCTTTTCTATAAAAAGTGCTTTGCCTGATTTTATTATTTTCGAGGCTATCTCAAAATGAGAAGATGGTGTTGCAGAGACAAAAATCCCTGCAATGGTTTCATCATTTAAGATTTCATCAATTGAAGTTGTACCTATGACGCCCTTAAATTTTTGTGCAATCAATTTTACTTTTTGAGGTGAAGAACAGCAAATATACTTTACATTGATCTGTAAATATTGGATAACAGGATAAATAATGTGAATACAATGGTTTCCAAATCCAATAAGTGCATAATTCTTTTTATATGCTTGAGAAAGGTATTGGCAATCTCTTCTGTGTTTGTAACGTTTTATTATGTCTTGAAATCCTATCATTTTGTCAAATTCTCTATTTTTTAAAATGTTCCCTATAAGTACAATTCAAATCTGCATTCCATTGATATTTTCCATAGAAAAATTCGATAAGTTTTTTAGGAAAAAACTTTTCGGTAGAACGCAAAAGTATAATATCAAACTTTCTGTGATAGTTAATCCAACATTTATTGCAATTATGAGAATATTCACAAATAGTTTTTGCTGTTTTTCTCGAATTAAAAATTTCGTCAAGTGACATCTTATGTACATTGCCAAGAATCACATCTAAATTTTGGCAAATAGGAACGTTCCCATTTGAATGAATAACTAATTCGTTATAAATACTATGACACCTTAACTTAAGATGTCCTTTTTTCCATTCATTATATAGAGCCACGAAATCGTAATTCTCTTGTGTCTCATGTATTGATTTTGGGATTTTTCCAATATAATCATCGCTGACTTCCATTAATTTTTCTGTCGTATCAAAGAAATCCATTGTGTTATAAATTCCTATTCTTACATCTATATCATATTTCTTTGCAATCTGAATTACATAATCCATATCTTCAAAAGAATTCCAAGGTGTATGACAAAACATAAGAGAGATTGGTACAATATTTTTACATTGCTCAATAACCTGTATGACCTTGTCATAACCATCTACTCCTCTAACAATTTTATAAGTTTCATTACCTCCATCCAAAGAAAGGTATAGATGTTTAGGAGTATATCGTTTCACGGCAGTGACTACTTTATTTGGAGCCAAACCGTTTGAGAGTAAAGTATAATTCTTATGGTTTTCATGAAACCAGTTTAGTATAGCATCTGCTTCTGGATGTAATATAAATTCTCCTCCTTCCAAACCTATAGTTGTCCTTTTCGTCACACATTTGCTTGACATTATCCTAATAATATCATTTAATGACAAATGTTCTACAGGTCTCTTTTTCCAAATAGAACAGTGTTTACAACGAGACTGACAAAGTGAAGTTGAATAAATCATAAGCGATGTCAATTCCTTGTGATGTGTGCAAGTTATATTTTTGAGGAATGTTATTCCGTTTAAAAGGTAATCTTTTATGTTATACATTGAAATTAATGTGTGAATACTAAGCAGGAGAGCATTTTCTAAATGCTCTCCTGCTTAGCTGTTGAATTAATTTAGTCCTTTATAATCTGCTTTGAATCATAAACTTTCCCAGAGACAACGAGCGACGCGATGTGTAGTCCAGAGTTCAATGGAGATAAATCTACTTGAATAGAGGACTGATTGTATGGTATCTCAATCCGTTTTTCTTGAACACCTGATAAATTGCAAATGACAAGATATACATCAGATTTATTCTCTTCCACACTAATCGTAAAAGTCATCATTCCTTTTGTGGGATTTGGAGTGTAATTCAAAATCCGATTCCTTTTTGCTTTTTTAGCTAAAGAAGAAATATCTGTAGTATTTTCATTCATACTTAATTCTGCAATTAAAGATTTTTGCTCTTCTATTTGTAATGTTAAATCTTGTACGGATTGAACTAAAAGAGGAATAAGGACAGTATAATTAATCATTTTATGTCCCTCTTCATCAGTCTTTACAGCATCAGGTATAATTTTTTCAACTTCTTGAGCTAAAAAACCATATTGCAACTGTTGCTCTTCTGGTCCATAGGCTATATTCGCACCAATTTTTGTCGTGGATTTTGCCTGTATTCCATCTTTTGTTACATCAGAATTACTCTCTTTCCAATTATAACTGACAGGTCTTAACTGAAGAATGGTATTGAGACCACTATTTATATTCTTGATGTTCGTTTTTGCACGCGCATCAGAATAGTTATACACATTAGCGACTTGAATACTATTGAAAGTACTCGTGGCAGAATTATAAAATACAACTTCATTTCCTGTACCAGCCAATCGAGGATTTGCAGGACTAATATCCAACTGGAAAAAATTTAAATCTTTACAAGTCCAATATAGTCCAGCATACTTATTAATCTTAATTCCTAAATAAGGATGTTCAGGAGCTCCTCCTATATTCAAACCTTTATCGTTATATACAATTTGTGCGTAAGAGGACTTGGGGTAACAGATGGCTGCCAATAACATTGTTATCGTAAACAACACTTTTGTAAACATTCTTTTCATAATCGTTTATTTTAAAATTATTTGTAAATTTGCTTCTTTCTTTATTGTTGTATTTGGACGAATCTCTATCTCATTTGCCGTAAGTTTCACTTCACCATTTTGGAAAATTACTGGCCCATATGGTTTGGTTATCGTTACATCGGAACCTACTTTTATTATTGAACCTGTATATGTTTTAGGACCAACAATAGTTTCATTTTGAATATAAGTAGTTGTGGGGGCTTCTCCTGCTTGAATATAAGGGATTTTATTATGCCCAGAGATACATATTGTAACGTTTTGTGGGTGATTTACATTGTGTGTAATATTATTCCCGATATATGAGGAAACTGTTCCATTTACTAAATCATAAAATGAAATAGTGGCAACATTAGGTAAAGAAACTGAAATATTATTAGTTCTTCTACTGATTAATACATTTGTAAAAATCGTAGGAACATCTGTGTATATTTGCATACTGGGATCGCCAAAGCAATGAAATAACTCTTTTGTGTAGCGAGTATACATTGCATTTGCACCGTAAATTTCAGTCATACGAGCGAACCCTTGATCTAAAATTTGACCAAGTCGATAAGTTGGTGTGGGAGTAGGAGCTGTTGAACTTTGTGAGGGCATAACGATTCTAAGACCGGGATAAGGCCATATGGCATCAAACATTCCGCCAGTCAATGCATCATTGTACCCAGAGATACTTGATTCTGTTGCTGCAAAAATTCCAACACAACCTCCATTTGGTTTGCGAAGAAAGGCTTCTGCAAAACAAGTTCCTCTATTACTATTAAATTGTCCTGTAAGACAATTCATACTAAACACCACAGGCAGTTTATTACCGTTTGATAAGGAATTTACATTTTCTACAGTGTAACGTGGATCTCCCCAGCCCCAAGTTGCACCATGATCTCTGTGCAAGACATAAAAGGCTCCTGCATTTATCGAAGAAGTTATATCGGTAGCTTTTCCATTCCAAGCAAATATAGGTTTGAGTAACTCTACAGGTATGTTTTCTCCATTAGAATACATACCTCTATTCCAATGAGTAGGAGTTACATCTTCATGCGTGCAGTATATCCTCTGAATAGATTTTCCTTGCGTTTGGAGATAATCTCTTACATTTTCCGAAGTTTGAGCAAATCTTCTATCTGCGTAATCATCTTTTGGAAGTACATCTTGAAAATAAGCGCAATTTACACCTTTATTGTAAAAAGTGCTTGTCAAAATAGGATTACGTTCGTATTGAATTATCTTATTTACTACAGTTAGAGCTTCATTTGCAGTATTTACAGACAAACGACCACGATAAATATCTGGAGTAAAATCGTTTTCACCATCCATACATCCATACCATAAGTCAGTAACGTGACTTGCATAACCATGTGTAGAGTATGAGCCCGGGACATCCTCTTGATCTCCTACAATTAACATATAATAGAGGGAGTTTTTCTTGGCATAAAGGTTCTTAACCGTTTCTTTTACACTATTGGGTGTCCAAGAATTTTCTATTTTTATATGGACGTTAAAGCCCAACATTTTTTTCCACTCCGCAAAAGCATTAACAGCTTCTGTATATTTGGGAACAGAAATTATAAGATAGTCTTGAATATTTTGACTATTGACATCTTCTTTCTGCTCATTCGTATTGAGACCATTAAGCGTCGTATTAGATAGAAAATTATCATCTACAGCTGTAATTGGTGAAGCATTATTGTCCACTATGGCAGAATTCCGAGAAGTGGTATATGTAACTTTGTATTTAATTTTTGTATAAGCCCGTATCTTTTTGTTTTTTACATCATATTGTATGGGTGAAACTTTCACAGAGAGAATACCATTTCCACGATATTGTTGTATATTGCAAACTTCAACAATAGAAATAGGATAAATACCTAAAGAAGAATCTATAGGTTTTACGTTTTCTTTTGTATAAACATCATCACCGCTATCAATTAGTGGAAGGCGTGCAGGTGTTATAGGGAAATTGAAATCTTTGTAAAAACTGTCTATAATTTCTACTTTTGCCTCCACTCCTTTTGGGATAGAGAATTGGTCTAGGCGAGACAAAACAGAAGGTTTACCAGGTTCTTCCTCAAACCCAAAACCATCTACTTTCCACCAATAACTTTCTTTGAACAAATCATCTTTTTGAAGAATTGCAGAACTAAAGGCATAAGTTACAGTAATCTCTCCAGATGATGAAATACTCACATCTCTTGTTGGTATTGTTGGTAAAACTTTGTTTACCAACTTCCCGTCTTTTAGGGTAATTGTCTGCTGACCGTGAATATGTATAGTCAACAGCATTACCAAAATTAGTAATAAACCTTTTTTCATCGTACATCAACTTTTATTAGTTCACATTAGGGTTCTTAGTTTTGCAAATATAGTCTATTTCTTTTGAACTTGCAAAAAAATCTGCAAAAAAAAATGATTAAACCGCTTTTTTTTATTCCTGCGGGGTGATTTCTGTAAATTAAAGTTCATATTGCAATAAATTCCTGTCTTTATCTTAGTATATCCTGATTTATCCCTCATAGTTAATTAGGAAGATTTTTCACTATAATTTTGTTGTTCGAAACTAAATACATATAACAGTAACAAATTATGGAATCAAACAGCAATGACCATTATGTGCTGGTCTTGGAAGACCGCACGGAAGTGAAGAATGAAAAGGAAGCGGGAAAACTCTCCGTAGTATCAGGTATCGACAATAAGGGCAACCTTACAACGACCGAAGCCACCGCCGCCAATCAAGCTGCATTTCTGAAGTTCAACAGCAAGGAGGGACTCTTGGAGAACTTCATGAAGAACTTTTTACGCCAGTTCAACGAGCCGACCCGTTTCGGGCTGTACAAAGTCGTGGCAGACAACGTGGAGCAAGGCATGGACAATCTGCGCACCCTGCTCCAAAGCCGTGAGAAGCCTGAAAGCAAGCAGCAGCTGGCAGAGGTGGGCGTATCCTTTGATGACTATCTGCCCCGGCAGAAGAACACCACCACCATCGAGCCGGAGAAAGTGGACTGGAAGCAGCTCGACCGCCTCGGACTTTCTCGTGAACAGTTGGAGCAGAACGGGGAATTAGAAAAAATGCTCAACTGGCAAAAGAGCAACCTCATTACAATTGCCATCCCGATGGGCGACACCACCATCTACACCGATGCCCGCCTTGCCTTCCGCACGGACAGCGCGGGCAATATCGGGTTAGCTATCCATCCTTTGAGAAAGGAGCCACAACTCGATTTTCCCTATATGGGGTATAAATTCTCGCCCGAGGAGAAGGAAGTACTCCTTACCACGGGCAACCTTGGCAAGACCATTGAGGTGAGACCCAAGAACGGAGAGCCTTTTGCCGCCTACGTTTCCATTGACCCGCAGACTAACGAACTTGTCGCCCTGCGTGCCGACCGGGTGAACATTCCCAAAGACATCAAAGGCGTAACACTTTCCGACCAGCAGTACAAAGACCTCGTGGAGGGCAAAGCCGTGAAGGTAGAGGGCATGACCGCCAAGAGCGGCAAGTCCTTCAATGCCACGTTGCAGGTCAATGCCGACCGGAAGGGCATTGAGTTCATCTTCGACAACAACCGTGGCTTCAAGGAACGCCAGCAACAGACACAGCAGCAGGGCGCACCCCGTAAGCTCTGTGGATTGGAACTTTCCGACAAGCAGCGAGAGGCACTCGACGGTGGCAAGACGCTCTACTTGAAGAACATGGTGGACAAGCAGGGACAGTCCTTCAATGCCTACGTCCGCATGGACAAGGGACAGAACCGTCCACGCTTCTATAAATGGAACCCGGACAAAAGTCAGAAGAACGGCAAGGTGGAAGCCGTGGCAGAGGAACACAAGACACAGGTGGCGGTCAATAACCACGGCAAGACCAACGAAGCCACGAAGAATGTGAAAGAGCCATTGAAGACCGGACAGACACAGCCCACTGCCGCCCAAAAACAAAAGCAGGACGAAAGTAAGCAGAAAAAGTCCCGTGGACGTAAGATGTAACCCTTAATCTTTTTACTGACTATGACAACTTGCATTATCGCCGAGAAGCCCTCGGTAGCCAGAGACATTGCCCGCATTGTTGGGGCAAATAGTAAACAAGACGGATACTTGGAAGGCAACGGCTATATCGTTACTTGGGCGATGGGACATCTCATTACCCTTGCCATGCCCGAAGCCTACGGCTATGCAGCCTACAAAGCCGAAGACCTGCCTATCCGTCCCAATCCTTTCCAGTTTGTCGTCCGCCAAGTGCGTAGGGATAAGGAGTATATATCCGATCCGGCAGCACTCAAACAACTCAAAGTCATCCGTTCCTGCTTTGATAAGGCAGGCCGTATCATTGTTGCCACCGACGCAGGTCGGGAGGGTGAGCTTATCTTCCGCTATATCTATCAATATCTTGGTTGCAGAAAGCCCTTCGAGCGTCTTTGGATAAGTTCCCTTACGGACAAAGCTATCCGTGAGGGTATGGCAAATCTCAAACCCAGAAGCCATTACGACAATCTCTATTATTCCGCCAAGGCAAGGAGCGAGGCCGACTGGCTCGTAGGAATCAATGCGAGCCGTGCCCTTTCCATTGCCCGCAGGGGAGGCTATTCATTGGGACGGGTACAGACTCCGACTCTCGCAATGGTCTGCCGTCGGTACATAGAGAACCGTGATTTTTCTTCCGTACCTTATTGGAAACTCTCAGTTCTAATGGAGAAAGAGGGCGTGTCGCTGAAAGCCATTGGCAACACTGACTATGAGGATGAAGCGTCGGCACAGACCGCTCTCGCTGCGCTCCGCAGTCAGAGCCGGCTTAAGGTAGCGTCGGTCGCAAGAAAGGTAGGGCATACCGCGCCACCCCTCTTGTACGACCTTACTGCCCTGCAGAAAGAAGCCAACAGACGCCACGGCTTTTCAGCGGACAAGACCCTCTCGATAGCCCAAAGCCTCTATGAGAAGAAAATCACGACCTATCCACGCACAGGCAGCCGATACATCAGCGAGGATGTCTTTGAGGAAGTACCCGTCCTGCTCCGCAAGATAGGCAAGACGCTATCCAATTCGCTTAACCGTCATTCGGTGGACAACGCAAAGATAACCGACCACCACGCCATTATCCCCACAGGAGAAACACCTTCCGGCTTGTTGGCGGATGAAGTGACCGTCTATCAAATGGTGGTCAGTCGCTTCATCGAAGCCTTTTCTCCCGACTCCGAGGAAGAGCGTATGCAGGTGTGGTTCACGGACGGCACCAACGCCTTTACTTGGAAGGCGTGCCGACAAATCTTCTTGGGCTGGAAAGCCGTGCAGAAAGACACAACAGAGGCAGAGAAGAAAGAGGATGGAGATGAGCAGGTCTTGTCTTCATTACCCAACGTGGCAGAGGGAGAATATCTGACTGTCCTTGATACAGAAATCACCGAGCATAAGACCAAACCTAAACCACTTTATACGGAGGCGACACTATTGTCGGCTATGGAGAACGCAGGGAGAGAGGTCGAGGATGCAGAAAGCAAGAAGGCGATGGCAGAGTGCGGTATCGGCACGCCTGCCACAAGAGCCAATATCATCGAAACGCTTATCCTCCGTGATTATATCCGCAGGGACAGGAAATCCATCATCCCCACAGAGAAAGGCTTGGCAGTCTATGAGATTGTCAAGGACAAGAGAATCTCCAATGCGGAGATGACAGGCTCATGGGAACTGACACTTGCCGCCATCGAGGCGGGACAGATGCCGCCCGAAAAGTTCGCACAAGGCATCAACTCATACGTCGGCACCATCTGCGAGGAACTGCTTTCCCTTGCCCCCGAACAGAAGTCCTATCCGACCTACCGCTGTCCCAAGTGTGGCAGTGAGAGTGTGGGTATCTATGCCAAGATTGCCAAGTGCAGGCACGAGGGATGCGACTTCCACATTTTCCGAGAAATATGTGGTACACTGCTCACCGAGGACAATATCCGGGACTTGCTGACCACAGGACGAACGCCCGTCCTCAAAGGCTTGACCAGCAAGGCAGGCAAGAAGTTCAATGCCCGTCTGGCATTGCAGGACGACTGTACCACTGCATTTGAGTTTGAGAACAGGAAAGGAAAACAACGAGGGAGATAATCCCGACAGAAACAAAGAGGAACAGAATTGGTCGGGAGGTAGCACGAGTATCTTCCGGCCTTTTTCACTTTTCTTTAATTAAAGCATATTACTATGGCATACAATAAGAAAGCAGTCTTGGCAGCCAATACGGAAGCCATCCGTGTCGTGCTGCGCTTAGAGAAAGAACGCCGTGAAGCCACCGAAGCAGAGAAAGGCATATTGCGCAGCTATCAGGGCTTCGGTGGCTTGAAATGCGTGTTGAACCGATGCGACAGTCCCGATGACATTCGCTATTGGAGCAAGTCGGAGCAACCCCTCTTTGAATCTACCCAAAGGCTCAAACAGATGATTTACCGTGATGCCGTTGATGCCGATACCGCCAAGCGTTATTGGGAGAGCATCAAGGCAAGCGTGCTCACGTCCTTTTATACTGACACCCGTATCGTCAATGCCATTGCAGACGCACTCTCTTCGGTAGATGTTCCCATACGTCGATGCTTGGACCCATCGGCAGGTATGGGCGCTTTTACTGAAATCTTTGCGACAAAAGCCGGTACGGTCGATGCAATGGAGAAAGACCTGCTCACTGCCCGTATCTCACAAGCCATTCATCCTTATGGACAAGGCAACATCATCGTCCGCCAAGCCCCCTTTGAAGCCATCGGGGAGTTGGAGGACAAGGACAAGTACGACCTTATCACCAGCAATATTCCTTTTGGGGATTTCATAGTCTATGACCGTGAGTACAGCAAGGGAAAGGATATCTTCAAACGGGAAAGTACACGCGCCATTCACAATTACTTCTTCGTGAAAGGCCTGGACTGCGTCAAGGAAGGTGGCTTACTGGCATTCATCACCTCACAGGGCGTATTGGACAGTCCCCGCAATGAGGCCATACGCCGTTACCTCATGCAGAACAGTCGCCTTATCTCCGCTCTCCGCCTACCATCAGGTATGTTTTCAGACAATGCAGGAACTGACGTAGGCAGTGACCTCATCGTCCTACAGAAGCAGACTGGTAAAGAAATCAGCGAGGGGATTGAACAGCAGTTTGTAGAAACTCTTTCCGTTCCCAAAGAAGAAGGCTCTTCTGTCGTCTTCAAGCACAACTCACTTTTTGTAGGAGATTGGAAGGATATATCTCATCGCACCATTGCCACAGAGCGCATAATGGGTACAGACCCTTATGGAAGACCTGCATGGGAGTATCGGTTCACGGGAGGGATTGAGGAGATGGCAGAAAGCCTCCGAACACAACTTACTCTTGAAATGGGACAACGCATCGACCGTAAACTGTATGAGACCGGTATACCGATGACAAAGGCAGAGCGGGAGGCAGAAGCAGAGAAACAGCTTCGCAAGTTGGGTATTACCATAAGTCGGAAAGAAGAAACAGAGAAGACAAAGACTGAAGATAAGGGAATAAACGATGCCTATAACCTTATGCCCGACAGTATCAGGAAGCAACTGCCTAAACTTTACAGCACGGAAAAGGAACTCATTGGCGATAAGGTTGCCTATGCACGCTATTTCTTCCCTATGGGAGCATACACAGCCTACCTTCTGGAATATGACCCTAAGAGCCGCATTGGTTTCGGTGCCGTCACGATGGGTTACGGCTGGGAGCTTGGCAATATGTCTCTCGATGAGATGGAAGGCGTGAAGGTAAGAGGACTGGGGATTGAACGCGACCTGTATTTCTCTCCTAAGAAATTGCACGAGATAGCCGAACTGGAAGAAATCGTCAGGGGACAATATACCAAAGAAGAAGTGGTGGCAGAGGAAGTCAAGGAAGAAGCTATAACAAAAACAGAGACAGAGAATAAGGTTAAGGAGACTACAGCCATTGCTTCTGAAAACAATACGCAGATAATGGAAGATACCGTTCCTAGCGGCGAGACAAGTCCATTACGGCCGTCATTATCAGAGTCCTACCCACAACAATTAGTATCAGAACAGCCTTCCATAACTGTTGAACCTGCACCCGAAGGTGTACCCGCCTTGACACTTCATCGTCAATACGAGCAGGAACCGCAGGAAATCCGTACGGATATTGAAGCCCCAAGAGAGATGAACGGGCAGACAATATTCTTTGACGACGATCATCATCCAGTGGTGGACAATAATGTGGAAGACATCGGACAACCGGAGCAGCTGTCACTGTTTGCCCCGGAGGAATACAGCCTTTGGACAAGAGAAGTAAGCCGTGTGAACAATGAAATCAAAGAAAACACAGGAACTTCACATACACATCATGTAGTATCACAAGCAGATACCCCAAAACCATCGGACAGCAAGGTACAAAAGGCGGCGACCATTCCTCAACGTCGTACCCGTGGCAGCAGGAAGGTAGCTTCTCCCTCCCCACGTGAGCCGTCCCTCTTCGACTTCATGAACGAAGCCGAGGAGCGCAAGCCAAAACCGATAGCGGAAGTCAGAAAGGAATTTGACGCTTCCCCGCGCCCTTTTCTCTCTTCGCCGGACTCTCATCTGAGAGACGGCTCCATTGTCGTGCAGAAAGGTCAGGTGGGGTTTCTTTCTGACCTGAAGCGACATCCGACCTTTAACCCGATGGACTTGCCGTATGCCCAGCTCTCCCGTCTCAAAGCCTATATCGAGATACGGGAGTGCTATCATCGTCTCTATGACTACGAGGCAGAGAACCATGCAGAAGACAAGGAGGACCGCAGCAGGCTCAACCACCTGTATGATGATTATGTATCCCGCTGGGGATACTTCAATCAGAAGGCGAACACCGACATCATCAAGATGGATGCTACAGGCGTGGAAATGCTCTTCTTGGAACGCTCCGAAAACGGCAGGTACATCAAGGCGGACATCTTCGACCATCCCACGGCATTTTCTACCACGGAACTGACCGTTGCCACAGACCCGATGGAGGCATTGGGTGCATCGCTCAACAAATACGGCACGGTAGAACTTGACTACATGAGTTCGCTTTTACCTGATATGGAGGAAAGCGACATTATTTCTTCCTTGGAAGGTCGCATCTATTTCAATCCCGAAGAGAATGCCTATGAAGTGGCGGACAAGTTCATTTCGGGCAATGTAATAGAAAAGGCGGAGCGTATCGAGTCATGGCTCTTGGATCATCCGGACCATGAGGAAGCCAAACAGAGCCTTGCCGCTTTGCGTGCAGCCACACCTACACCCATTCCCTTTGCCGATTTGGACTTCAACCTTGGTGAACGCTGGATACCCTCAAAGGTCTATGGCAGGTTCGCCTCTGAGTTCTTCGGGACGGAGATAGGCGTGTCATATCACTCCAATATGGATGAGTATTCCATTTCATGCGACCACAAGAATGCCAATATCTGGCACAAGTATGCCGTACAGGGCGAGTTCCGCCGTTATGATGGCATCAATCTCCTGAAGCACGCCCTGCACAATACCATTCCCGACATTAACAAGAGTAAGGAGGTGGCGGATAAGGTTACGGGAGAAATCAAGACCATCAAGGTGCGGGACGGACACGCCATACAGATGGCGAATGCCAAGATTGAGGAAATCAGACAGGGCTTTATCGATTGGCTCGGACGCACACCTGACACGTTCAAGCAGCAACTCTCTGACCGTTATAATCGTCTTTTCAACTGTTTTGTGCGACCCAACTTTGACGGTACGCACCAGACTTTCCCCGACCTTGACCTCAAACGATTGGGTATTGATGACCTTTACAAGAGCCAGAAAGATGCCGTGTGGATGCTCAAAACCAACGGTGGCGGCATCTGCGATCACGAGGTGGGAGCGGGCAAGACGCTTATCATGTGTACGGCTGCCTATGAGATGAAGCGATTGGGACTGGCAAACAAGCCGATGATTATCGGACTAAAGGCAAACGTTTTCGATATTGCCGATACGTTCCGCAAGGCTTATCCCAATGCAAGGATTCTCTATCCGGGCAAGAACGATTTCAGCAAGCAGAACCGACAGCGTATTTTTAACGACATCAAGAACAATGATTGGGACTGCATCATCCTCACGCACGAGCAGTTCGGCATGATACCGCAGGCTTTGGAGATACAGGAAGCGATTATGCAAAAGGAACTGGACTCCGTGGAAGAGAATCTCGAAGTGTTGCGACAACAAGGAAGAGACATCTCCCGTGGGATGCTCAAAGGCTTGGAGAAGCGCAAGCAGACACTTGAAGCCAAGTTGCAGAACATACAGGACAGCATCGCCGAAAGAAAAGACGATGCCGTGGACTTCAAGATGATGGGTATTGACCACCTTTTTGTCGATGAGTCGCACCAGTTCAAGAACCTGATGTTCAACACCCGCCACGACAGGGTGTCGGGCTTGGGCAATCCCGACGGCTCACAGCGTGCCTTGAACATGCTCTTTGCCATTCGTACCATACAGGAGAGGTCGGGTAAGGACTTGGGGGCAACTTTCCTTTCGGGAACGACTATTTCCAACAGTCTGACAGAATTGTATTTGCTCTTCAAATACCTCCGTCCGCAGGCTTTGGAGAAGCAGGGCATCAACAGCTTTGACGCGTGGGCGGCGGTCTTTGCCAAGAAATCAACCGACTATGAGTTCTCCATCACCAATGAGATTATCCAGAAAGAACGTTACCGCACCTTCATCAAGGTGCCGGAGCTTGCCTCGTTCTATGCGGAGATTTGCGACTTCCGCACAGCCAAGGACATCGGTATCGACCGTCCGGAGAAGAACGAGATACTGCACAACATACCGCCCACGCCCGAACAGGAAGAGTTCATCGGTAAGCTGATGGAGTTTGCCAAGAAAGGGGATGCCACGATCTTAGGACGAGCGCCACTGAGTGAGAGTGAGGAAAAGGCAAAGATGCTCATTGCAACTGACTACGCGCGCAAGATGAGCCTTGACCTGAGAATGATAGACGAGGAGAAATACTCAGATCATATTGACAACAAGGCAAGTCACTGTGCCAAGATGCTCAATGACTACTATCAGAAGTACGACGCGCAGAAGGGAACACAGTTCGTCTTCTCCGATTTAGGTACTTACAAGCCCGGTGATGATTTCAATGTGTACTCGGAAATCAAGCGGAAACTGGTGGAGGACTACCATATCCCGTCATACGAGATACGCTTCATTCAGGAATGCAAGAACGAGAAGGCCAAGAAAGCAATGGTGGATGCCATGAACCGTGGAGACATCCGCATCATCTTTGGTTCTACTTCCATGTTGGGAACAGGCGTGAATGCCCAGCAGCGTGCCGTAGCGGTCCATCAACTCGATACACCGTGGCGACCGTCAGACCTTGAGCAACGCAATGGGCGTGCCATCCGTAAAGGGAATCTTATCGCCAAGGAGTTTGCGGACAACAAGGTCGATGTGATTATCTATGCTGTCGAGCGGTCGTTGGACAGCTATAAGTTCAACCTGCTGCACAACAAGCAATTATTTATCAATCAGCTCAAAACGAACACGCTTGGTAGCCGCACCATTGATGAGGGAAGTATGGACGAGGACAGTGGTATGAACTTTTCCGAGTATGTAGCCGTACTTTCAGGCAATACCGACCTTTTGGAGAAAGCAAGACTTGACAAGAAAATCACTACCTTGGAATCTGAGCGCAAGAACTTCCTCCGTGAACGTGATGCAGCAACGGGTAAGTTAGCGGAAATAGAGAGTTCCGTATCTTTCCATTCGGACAAGATTAAGGAGGCTAAGGCGGACTTGGCTTGCTTTGAGCAGCGTGTGGAACGTAATGCAGAGGGCGAAGCCATTAATAAACTCAAGATTAAAGGTGTGGAGGATAGTACGGACATCAAAGTTATTGCTGCACGCCTGCAGGAGATCGACGAGAAAGCACGCACCAAGGGGGAATACAACAAAATCGGTGAGATTTATGGCTTTTCTATTATGGTCAAGACGGAGAGCAGTGCCAAGGATTTGTTTGATTGTTCCATCAATCGCTTCTTTGTCAAGGGGCAGGAGAGCATTTACTACACCTACAATAATGGTAAGTTGGCATCTGATCCGAAACTTGCCTGTCAAAACTTCGTTAATGCCTTGGAGCGTATTCCCAAGGTGATAGAGTCGCATGAAAAAGAAATGGCAAAGGTTGTGGCCAACAAGGACGTTTACACCAACATCGCTAATAGTTCTTGGAAGAAAGAGGATGAACTCCGTGCACTCAAAGGGGAGGCTGCCGAACTGGACAGACGGATTGCGCTTACGCTTGCACCGCCGGAGGAGGAAAAAGAGGAAACGGAGAAAATGAAGCAAGAAGAGAACTTGTCCGACAATAAACAGTCATCCGAAATAAAGAACGAGAGTTATCCTGCTCAAAACAAGGAAGAAGACTACCGTTCACAACACTTCAGACCCAAGTGGAAGTACTAAAGAAATACATCTACAATTATCTATCAAATCAGTTAGATTTTGGCAATAATATCTATTTATTGCCAAAATCTAACTATTTTTATAATAGCTCACTCGTCTTGACCCAATAGAAGAAGGCTTCCGGCAATATTTTCTTCAATTTGTTGAGTTTGTTATTGACGGAAGGAGACAATTCCATTGCAAGTATGGTGTTCGGATTTCCATCGTATTTCTCAATTCTTGTGTTTGATTTTTCTATTGAAGTGGCAAGGTAAGCTGCACGGGCCGAATCTATGATAGCATCTTCTATGCGATATTTCCCTTTGTAGATGTAGCCGTCTATTTTCTTGATGCCGTTTTGCAGCATTTTGAAATCGCCTTTACCCATTTGCCCTCTGGTAGCCAGACACAAGGCGGTTTCCCGAATATCCTCATAAATGAGTGACAGGTCAGTGGGCAAGCCCCGGTATTGCAATTCTATTTTCCCTATCTGAGTGAAAGTTTCCTTCGTGTGCAGGAAATTGTCTGTATGCTCAAACAGTCTGCCTACGTCATATAACTGCTTGATGATTTCCAGCGAGCGATCTCTGCCCCCCTTGACATAAGGAATGCCTGAGGTGTTGGGGGCAAATGCAGTAAGTTTATCACCGAGAATGTCGTCAGCGGATGGCACGGTTACCTTCAATGGATCACCGTCCAATTCTATAAAAGGCCCTTTAATCTCAACTTCTTCGATAGCGTGGTATTGTAAATCCTCGTATAGAACATCAAGCAGTATATACGCAGGTTTTTCATCATTCTTATAAGCGATGTGATAAAAGAATTTCGAGTGGCTTTTGGGAACATTCGTGTCCCTCTGCTGCCGTTCTTCAAGGGTCTTGGATATGAATCCGAACTTTTCTATATCTTTTAGATATGGCTCAATATCTGTACCTGGTGGGCAGATAATGTCAATGTCTATGGATAGTCGGTGAGCGGATCCTCCCAAAATAAGCATCAGAGCTGAGCCACCCTTAAAGCAGAAAGGGCAACCGGACAATTTCAGCATCTCCAGCAGGGACATTGCCCTGATGACCTTCTCTATCAGGTTCAGGTCTTTATATTTGTTACGTACGGATATGGACTTTATCCATTCGGTAGTCATACATTCTTTCTTGATCATACAATTTCCTTGATATAGTTTTCGATTTGCGATTTAATATTGCGCCGTGAGGCATAACGCAGCAACATCCCCACATTCACGTTATAGCTGGTAAAAGCATTCTGCATCATGTACAGGGCTTCCTGACCTTGCAGGTAGAAGAAATCCCGGTCGCATTGAATATCGACTAAAAGCTTTTCAATAGTTGGTACATTGATGCCGTTTACTTCCTGCATAGGAGACTCTGAAATAAGGGGCTTTACGATATAGGCTCTTTTATCCAGCCGGATATAATCGGACATCACGTCTTCCTTTGGAGAAAGGAAACTGCGTTCGTGCATATCCTGTACAAAGTGGAATATGGTTTCAGTGGCATCACGCTCCGTTTCTATATAGATATTGTTGTTGTATGACAGGTGATGCTGTAAGTCGGACAGGATCTCGCCGTTATAGACACAAAAATCCAATAACGGATATTCCGCTTTTAATTTCTTATACAACCGAATGGAATGAGCATTGGGAATCGGACGGAAAATGGCTTTTGGGATAGTCGTATATACTCCCTTGCTTATTCTGAATATTTTTTTCTCGTCCATCAACTTGCGTAAATGCCAAGACAACATCTTCTTGGGAAGTTCAATCTTCCCGGAAAGATACTCAGACAAGTCTTTCGTCCTGAATTCCTTGTTGGTGTTTGCAAAATCTATAATGATATTATTGACGTTCATTCTGCTATCACTAATGGTTCGGTGCAAAGGTAGTTAGATTTTGGCAATAAAACAAATAAATTGCCAAAATCTAACCATCTTTACTATTGTATTTCTGCTACCAACCATCTCGTTTCCGTACCATTTCATCTATCTCTTCCCGAAGGAAAAGCAATCGTCCGTTAGCTTTGAGATAAGGAATCTTCCCTGCCCACACCCAGTTGTAAATGGTTTTTTGCTCTACTTTCAAGATTTTGGAGACATCTATGATGTCCAAGTATTCCGGTTTCAATGGAGGCCGGATTGTTGTATCTATTTCCTGTTCCCGCAGGACAAGCAAACGGTCGAGCTTGTCTTCCACATTCTTCAGTTTATCAAACAGGCGTTTCTGCCATGTGTCTTCAGGCTGATGGTCTAAGTATGGCATAGTTCTCCTTTTTGATAGTTGCCATTGGTATCTTGTGCCAAGATACGTTGCTCTTTCATATAGGCGATATATTTCTTCGCCGTCCTTTCTTTGATTTCCATTTCACGCATCAGAATCTCACAAAGTTCTTGGTATGCGAGTTTGAGAGAATTTCGGAAGGCTTCTTTGATAACGGCAATGAGTTCATCCGTCTTGCGCTTTTCCTTGTCTTCCTTGGACTTCTCACCACGATAGACGTGCATATCTTCTGCCTTGTCCCATCCGAAAAGCATCATCGGAACGTCCAGCGGACTTCCGTCACGGACTTTCAATGTCTTGACCACCGAGTATTCGGGATTATCGTCTTTCTCAATGGAGAGTATCCCTGCTGCCTTGCGCTGTAGTTCAGAACCGATATGCCCACGCAACTTAATACCGTTAGGCACAAAGTGGAGGACACAGATGATGCAAGTATTGTAGATACCCGCCAGACGATAAAGCTCATCAACGATGGCAATGCTTTCCGTTTCATCATTGGCGGAGCGTATCAGGTCGGCAATACCGTCAATTACCACAAGATGGATGCCTCCATGCCTGTGATGGAACAAGTCCATACTCTCGCGGATAAGTTTCAGCCTGTCCTTGCGGGACAGAGAGGCAAGATACAGGGAATGGCAAAACTCCGGTACTGCCGTCAAAGAAGCTCTACGCAATGTCTTACCCAAGTTCTTGTGCAGCTGTGCCTCGGACTGTTCCGTGTCATAGTGCAGGACCGCCAAGCCTTTGGGATTGGCGGTAATCTCCAATCCCAAGGTCTTCTCTATCGGCAATCGTTTTTCTCCCAATGTTCCGGCAAGGATGGCACCCACATAGTTGCTCTTGCCCGTACCCTCACCTCCGGTAATGCAGAACAGATTGTCCTGCGTTCCCAGTGGAACACCATTCACAGCCACAACCGATTTGGAAATGTCCGGTGGATTCTCATAATCAATTTCACAGGAACGTAACATCATCATGGTTTGGCTATATAGGTCTGAGAACATCTTGGCAAGCAGCTCTTTCAGTTCCTTTGCCCCGTTGCCCAAGACAAAGAAATCTGAAATGTCTTTTTCAGACTTCGTACCACTTAGCGGAAGTGAAAGGTTCAATACCTTGTATTCTGCCAGATGTTCTGCTTGTCTGTGACTCTCGCGTACGCCTGTCTCGTCAGCATCATACAGAAGTATGATATGTCGAAAGCGAAGCTGAAGGCTCTCAATGATGCTTGTCGGAATCTGTGCGGTTTCACTGTTGAAGCAGATTGCATTGAAGCCGTGTGCATACAATGAGAGTACATCCTTTTCTCCACCTGTAATGAAGAGCATATCTCCTTTGGCAGGAATCTGCTCCATTCCGAAGCAATAGGTGGCAGGCATCCGTCCGCCATAGAGAAAGCGGATTTTCGGACTGTGAGGTCGGTATATCTTTACATACCCGTTTCCGATATAGGCAAACATAGGTTCCGTAGGTGAGCCATAAAGTTCAAATTTCTTACCTTCAGCAGATACACTTTCATAGCGTTTAAGACTCCGTACCCGAAAGCGTCGGAGTGTATCTTCATGGATGCCATAATGCCCCCAATAGTTCAGCAGCCCATCGTCAAAAGGCTGTATCTCAAAACTGTATGAACGTTCTTTGGTATTCTTGGTAATGTCAGTCTTAGGGCCGGAGATAACCGAACTTTTATAAGTTGGTGCGGCATGTCTGTAATACTCCTCACCGCCATACAAAGAATATAGTCCAAGTTCTTGGATGATGACTTTCAAAACTTCGGGAAAATCAGTTTTTAGGTTTAATCCACGCATGGTTGCCACAAACCAGAAACAGTCCCCTGAATAGGTGGTATCGCCATGATCATAGAATTTGTAAGAAGAAGTTTTCCTGTCGTAGTAGATATGGCAGGAAGCCCGTCTATCGTCATAGAAGGGGTTTCGGAAGTTGCGATGAAGGTTTACCTCAAAGCCGAGGAAATGGGAAAACACATTCAGACCTCCCTGTGTAAGCAAAAGAATCTGTTCCTTTTCTATCATAGTTGTCGGTTTTTAGGATTAAGACATGAACTCATGATGAGATTGTCCTTAAAACGGTTGAGCCGACCAAGAACCTCGTCGTTTCTCATGCCTGAGACACGGAGTCGGTTACATTTCGTGGCTATCACGATAGACTTGAAGAAGTAGCGTACATCGCCACTCTCCGTGTAGCGATACCGTACCAACTGTTTCTTGCGCCAGCGATAAAGGGTGGACTCTGAAACATTCAGAGTCCCGATAAGATCTTTGGTTGTCATCTCCAGCTCGTCATCTATATCTTGGATAAGATGAGAAGTGCGCTCAACATACCGCTCTATTCGGTTGAGCCTGTCTATCAGTTCCTGATAGGCTTGGCTTTCTACTGCGATTATTTCCATCAGCCTTTATAATTTGGTTTGTAAAATAATGTGTTGCGGCCCAAGCTCCTTTACAAGATCTATAATTCTGTCGTAGGAATCCTTGTCAAACACTTCGATACTCATCTGAGCGAGTGGAAGCGGTCTTGCCTGTTGTCTTTGTGCAATAGATGCAAGCAGGTCGAGTTCATCCCATCCCAATACCTTGGCATAACTGTAAGTTTGTGAGATGGTCATCGACACAGCTCCAGTTTCCCATCGTGAAATGGTACTTGAGCTAACATTCAGTTTTCCAGCGACATACTCTTGTGAGTAACCTTCAAGCTCTCGCTTTTCCTTTAGGGTTTTGTGCAACTGTTTCATATGTATAAAGTTACAAAGACACCTAAATTTGAGCAACCCGCTACATTCAAATGTTTACACCCCATGCAAGGTGGCTTGCATTAGGTGCAGATGAATATGATGAGCGATGTCGGCATGGGATGATTTAATTGGTTTGTTTTCTATAATTCATAAACGGAAATACATTGTAAGAACAATCATTCCAGAACAAAATCAAATAATTTTGAGAAAATCCCTCCAGTGCAAGGTGCAAGTCCCCTTATATATAGGGGCTTGCACCTTGCACTGGAAAGTGTAGCAGTAAAATTTCTAAATATTTATGGCACAAAGATTTGGAGGTTAGTACAATTTTATATACCTTTGTACTCAAGAAAAGAGAGCAGTTGTGCTTTCATAAGGTAGTCAGAATGGTAGTCATTAGGCGGTCAAAATACTGCTACAAAAATGCTACACTACTGATTTGTTAAAATTGATAGGACATTTAATTACAACGAGTTAGCAGAGTTTGGTTCACAAACCTCTCTCTCCGCAAACAAGGGTGTAAATCAACGGGTTATGTGATTTACACCCTTTATTACACCCGAATTTTCCATTACCTAAGAAAACTTATAGCATTTCCTTTATTACAATATCCGTTTGTTTTTGTGAAAGTAATAATTATCACATATACAATTATGATTTACGGATATATCAGAGTTAGCAGCGATAAGCAAACAGTAGAGAATCAACGCTTCGAGATTAGCAACTTTTGTAAACATCAAAATCTTTCAATTGACGATTGGATAGAGGAAACTATCAGTGGTACAAAGAACTATAGCAAACGGGAACTCGGCAGATTACTCAAAAAGGTAGGAAAGGACGATATTATCATTTGCAGTGAATTGTCCCGTCTTGGACGTAACCTATTTATGATAATGGAGATACTGAATATCTGCATGACAAAAGAATGTCGCGTCTGGACTATCAAGGATAACTATCGGCTCGGGGATGATATTCAGAGCAAAGTCCTCGCCTTCGCTTTCGGACTTTCGGCAGAGATAGAACGCAATCTTATCAGCCAGCGAACCAAGGAAGCATTGGCAAGAAAGAAGGCAGAAGGAGTTATGCTTGGTCGTCCTAAAGGCAGCAAAAGTTCTCCCGACAAATACAAACTTTCGGGCAAGGAAATACTCATCTCCGAATTATTGAAGAATGGAACTTCTTGTCGTAAGATAGCGAAAATCTGTAAGGTTGATAGGAACACTCTTGCACGGTTTATAAAGCTAAGAAGATTGGTTGCTAACAATTGAGCGATTTTGTGCGGCAACAAGATACCATTTGTGACTTTTCAACATCGGATAGTTGGGTCGTGCTTTCACCGATTGAGCAAAGCATTAAAAAGAAGATAGAAGCAGTAGGCACACCATTGAAAGATTGGGATATTAATATCTATCGTGGAGTACTTACAGGTTGTAATGAAGCTTTTATCATCGACACAGCAAAGCGTGATGAAATCATATCAAACTGTCAAACTGAGGACGAACGCAAAAGAACGGCTGAACTTATTCGACCGATTTTGCGTGGCAGGGATATTAAGA
>OHBE01000398.1_pt1 | contig 50018 bp, 29 predicted proteins | sample 1577231 | NCBI WGS metagenome assembly OHBE01 (sample SAMEA3541506, study PRJEB24748) | human gut metagenome | biome: human gut; feature: human-associated habitat; material: faeces | place: China | collected 2012 | reverse complement strand
TGAATATAAAAAAGTAGGCTGGAATTACCAGCCTACCAAATGTCCATTACTAAAATACGAGAGGTTTTCAGCCTACCAAATGTCCATTACGCCTGGATTTCTGATATTGATTTTCAGAAAGCATTAAAGATGTATGGAAAGGGAAAGTACAAAAAGAATGAGAGTGCTCCATACCGTCATGTTCATAATGAGTATGCACGTATATCTTTACAGATTATGTATCAATGTGCAGTAACAAATGGTTTGGCACTCAAAACTACCCAAGATGCAAATAAGAGCCTATTGATTTCTTCTTGTTATAAGAATTTAATAGATGTCGCTAAATTCTTGAAAACAGAATTCTTTGCTCAACGAGAAATCTATAGAATAAACATGGGGAAAGATAAAATGGGGATAGATTTTATAAGAGATACAAATGTCGACAAGTCTCTAAAATCAATAAGAAGAGACTTTCTCCATCTCTCTGCAAAAAAATCGGTAGAGTCTAGGGCAACAAGTAATAACAGACGTGTGATAATTAAAGGATGATATGACAACCTCTGCAATATTGAATGATAGTACATACCACCTCTTTTCTGAAACTATTTTACCTAATGGGCGTAAGTTCCTCTATGAAAAAGATATGGCCGTATCGTCTAATGCACCTACATCTATTTCCATCGGTAATATCGGAATGGAGAAGATTAATGGCAAGTTGCCCGAAAAGTTCGACTTCGTTATGTCTTGGTTAGGTGGTGCACTTTATCCTCTGACGGTACGCATTGATAATATGGGAAAAGCGAAGGAGATAGTGAACATCGACGAGGTGAGAGAACGGTATGCAGCAGAGGGACAGCGAATAATGGAGTATTATGAGCAAGCCCCAACAATCGTCCAATATGTCAAGAAATGTATTGAAAGAGCACAAGACGAGAAAGATGTCTTGCGATGTATTGCTCAAAGCAATCTCTATCAGTTGGCAACAGCGTGTATGGACATTTCCAACAGCGAGTACAGACTGGTTGATTTTCCCTTTATGGGCGATATTCTTACCTTTTGCCTATCTATAGAAGATGAGAATGAAGCTGAGATGCTATTGACGATACCAGAGATTGAAACGGAAAGAAAGCTTCTCTCGCATGAAGGAAAGGTGTATGTGCAGAGAACAGGAAAGGGAACTTTCGACCACATACAACTTATGCTGACAGTAGAGATAGAAGATGAGGGATACTACACAAGGAGATTGGAACTGAAAAAAGCGGAAGAACAATGAAAGATGAATATGTAGTAAACAGGGCTATATGCCAATGTATGTTTGGAACGATGCCAGGTTTCCTGAAGGTTACCGACAATCAGACCGTGTGTATGAATGGCAAGTTGGTGGCAACCGACAAGACCTTGGGCAATGTTTTTGAGGGTGTGGGGTTCGCACAATGTAACAAATCCTACCCTCCCAAGCCCTGTACGCCAGTTGTTACAGGTTGGATAGGCGCATACGATGGCGTGAGCATCAACGGCATATCTTCCCCATTGTTAGGAACTTGCAAGGGGACGTGTGCGTTAGGTTGTCCAAACTGCATCACTTTTCAGACGACGGGGCAGATAGCAATACCAGGAGTGCCCCAAGTGAAACAAGCAGCCTTGTGTCTTCAGGCAGATATAAATCCGTTGGGTGGAAATCCTTTAGAAGATTAACAAGACTCGTATGAACGGCAGAGGGTGGTATGAATGCTACACTATTCAATGTGGAGCAGAAAGCAAGAATATTCTGCTATTTAGCTAATTCTGAATACAAGATGCGGAATAAATATGAAGATTTTCTCCAAAGTGGCGATTGTTCCCGAACCTTTATGACTTATGTGATAATGACCAACTGCGAAGAGATTTACAGGTATGCGCACGTACATGTAAGTCTTCGGTATCAGCAGTGCAGAGATGATAGATGGAATAGAGCGAGAAGGGTTGACAGACACTATCACAACATTCAACCTTCTACATAGAAAAATCCTTTTTAAGTTCTTCTTTGTTTCTCTTCCACACCTTCATTGAATAGGAGAAAGTAAGCTCATAAAGTTGTAAACATTTTTCACAAGCGCATCTGTTGCATAACAACCTCGCTATCAACGCTTTGCGAAACCTATTGTTTTACATTCCAAAAGCGTAGGTTTTGCACGGTAAAAGTGGCTGTTTTGCATTGCAAAACCTACGCTTTCGCAACGCCAAAGCGCAGTTATCACTTTTTAACAATATTATCTTTACAAAATAAATGGTAAATCCTGCTCTTTCCAATCTATTTTTATCTACAAACTGTTGCTCGTTGTAGGGGTGCTATTTATCGCATTCCTCACAGCAAATCTGTTGTTCTTTCGGAGTCAGGAACGTGAAGGGGCACTCCCCTACCCGCATTTTGTATTGACGAAATAGCCTTGCAACAAAAGTAAAAGGCGTCCGCACTTGTGGGTGCAGACGCCTTTGTTATAATGAAAATCGTTTTTATTTGAGATTTATACAATTGTTTTTTATCCGAAATCGTCGAAGCGAATGGCGTCTTTCTCTACGCCAAGGCTGTCGAGATAGTCGGTAACAGTCTTGATGAGCATAGGAGGACCGCAAAGATAATACTCGCAATCTTCGGGTGCTTCGTGATTCCTCAGATAGGTTTCGCAAATACAGTTCACCGCAAAACCTTGGTAATACTTCACGCCTGCTGCATCTGCCACTGGGTCGGGCTGGTCGAGCGAGAGGTGCATGTGGAAGTTAGGATATTCCTTTTCAAGCTCCCAGAAATCTTCAAGGAAGAAAGCTTCGCCCAACGCACGGGCACCATAGAAGAAGTGCATCTCACGGTCGCGGGTGTGCAATGTCTTCAACATGTGCATAATCTGACTGCGTAACGGTGCCATACCTGCACCACCACCAATCCATATCATTTCCTTGCCCGATGTGTAGTTAGGTGCAAACTCGCCGTAAGGACCGCTCATCATTACCTTGTCGCCTGGTTTCAGGGTGAAGATGTACGATGAACCGATACCCGCTGGTACGTTTTGGAATCCTACTTGTGGACGTGGCAGGAACGGCGGCGTAGCAATACGCACGGTGAGCGTAATGATGTCGCCTTCGGCTGGATAGTTTGCCATTGAGTAAGCACGCACGGTGTCTTCTGGGTTGCTGGCTTTGAGCGAAAGTATGTTGAACTTTTCCCACGTTGGGAGGTAGTCCTTGCCGATGAGTTCCTTATCGAAGTCCTTGTCGTAGTCGATGCAGTCGTACTTTGGAATACGTATCTGTGCATACGAACCTGGCACGAAGTCCATGTGTTCGCCTGGAGGAAGTGCCACCTTGAACTCCTTAATGAACGACGAAACGTTCTTGTTGGAGATAACGGTGCATTCCCATTCTTTAACGCCCAATATGGATTCTGACACTTTTATGGAGAGGTCGCCCTTCACTTTCGCCTGACAGCCAAGACGCCAGTGGTCTTTTACCTCCTTACGAGAGAAGTGTGGGCGTTCTGAATCGAGGATTTCGCCACCGCCTTCGAGCACCTGGCACTTACACTGTCCGCAGCTTCCTTTACCTCCACACGCAGAAGCCAAGTGGACGCCGTTCTCGTTGAGCGTTCCCAAAATGGTGCTGCCCTGTTCTACTTCTAATTCTTTATCGCCATTGATAGTTATCTTAACCTTTCCGCTTGGACTGAGATACTTCTTTGCAACAAGAAGAACAACAACCAAAAGAAGGATTGTAACCAAGAAAACAGCAATGCTGTATAATATAAACTCTGCCATTTTTGATATTAAATTTTAAGTCCTGAGAAGCACATCATAGCCAAAGCCATAAGTCCTACGGTGATAAAAGTGATGCCAAGACCCTGCAAAGGCTTGGGCACATCAGAATATTCCATTTTCTCGCGTATAGCACCCATCAGCACAATGGCAAAGAGCCAGCCGATACCAGAGCCGAGTCCGTAGATGAGAGCGTCCCAAACAGAACCGATGTACTGCGAACTTGAAGGGTCGAGCCCAATGCGCTGCTGCATGAAGAGGCTGGCACCCATGATGGCACAGTTCACGGCGATGAGCGGAAGGAAGATACCCAACGCCCCGTAGAGCGAAGGTGAGTATTTTTCGACTGCCATTTCAACCAACTGAACAATGCCCGCAATAACGGCAATGAAGAGAATGAAGCTGAGATAAGAAAGGTCTACGCCCTCTATCAAGCAGTCGGGACCGAGCACTTTCGTTTGCAAAAGGTAGTTTACAGGCACGGTAACAACCAACACAAAGGTAACGGCAGCACCGAGTCCGAACGATGTCTTAACGTTTTTAGATACGGCCAAGAACGAACACATTCCAAGGAAGAATGCGAATATCATATTGTCCACGAAGATGGACCTGAAGAATAGACTTAATAAATGTTCCATAATTATTTTTCTTCTCCTTTATAGAAATATGCACGATGAACCCATATAACGCAACCAACGAGTATCAACGCCATAGCAGGCATTGCCATCATACCGTTGTCTACATAGCCCATATCGTAGAAACTCTGCGGAATAACCTTGAAACCAAGCAGGGTGCCACGACCAAAGAACTCACGGAAACCGCCTACCAACACAAGAATAATGGCATAGCCAATGCCGTTACCGATACCGTCGAGGAAACTTGGCCAAGGCTTGTTCGTCATGGCGAAGGCTTCCAAACGTCCCATAAGGATACAGTTGGTAATGATAAGACCCACGTAAACCGAAAGTTGGACACTTACATCGTAGGCAAAAGCCTTCAGCACTTGGCTGACAATGGTTACCAAGGCAGCCACGACAACAAGCTGAACGATGATACGAATACGGTTTGGAATGGTTTTACGAATAATCGAAACTATCACATTCGAGAAGGCTGTAATAATGGTTACCGCCAGTCCCATGACGATAGAAGGTTTCAGCTGCGAGGTTACAGCCAAAGCCGAACAGATACCTAACACCTGTATCAAGACAGGGTTGTCAAGGTTCAGCGGGTTTATGAAAACCTCTCTATTTTGTTTTGAGAACAAACTCATAATCTTTCTATTTTATATTAATTTATTTCTCAATGTTACTTTGCAGTGAGGAACTTAACATAAGGTGTAAGTCCACCTTTCTCGTTGTGGAACATTTCGGTTACACCATTGCTTGTCAGCGTAGCTCCTGTAACAGCGTCCACCTGGCTTTCAGGCTTTTCCACCTTCTTTGTTACACTGAAAACGATATTCTGTTTCTGTGCATCGAAGATGCTCTTGCCCTTGAATTTGTCTTGCCATTCCTTACTATCCTTGATTTCTGCACCTAATCCGGCAGTTTCGCTCTCATGGTTGAAGTACACGCCAAAGATGGTTGCCTTGTCTTCGTTCAAAGCTATGAAACCGTTGATGGGTCCCCAAAGTCCGTTTCCATAAACAGGAATAACATACTTATCCTTGCCGTCTACCTTGCAGCGGAACAGTGCCAACTTGCCTTCCTTGGCGTCTTTGCTGTCCAACTTGAAGCCTGCTTTTACGCCACCTTGCTCGCCCTGTTCCACGGTTTCGCCGTTTTCGTTGATAATATCGTCGGCAACAATGATGTCCTTCCACAGCTTTTGCGCTGCTTCGTTGGTCATATCACGGTCTTGGTTGAGTGCAAAGAGAATCTGCTTTTGGTGGTCTATCTGCACATTAACGTCTTGCGCAGGTTTCAATGCTTGGAATACGAAAGCAAGCAAGAAAGCCACAACGACCACAAGAACAGCAGAATAGATGATTGTATATGAATTGCTATTTGTCTTCATCTGTTTCTTTCCTCCTTACATTTTAGCACGCTTAGCACGCTTGTTGATATTAGACTGAACCACACAGTAGTCGATTAACGGTGCGCACATGTTACCAAAGAGTATGGCAAGCATCATTCCTTCGGGATAACCAGGGTTCAACACACGGATAATGACAGCCATTGCGCCAATCATCAAACCGTAAATCCACTTTCCACACTCCGTTCTCGCAGAGGTAACAGGGTCGGTTGCCATGAACACAGCACCGAAACAGAAGCCACCCAGCACGATATGCTCGTACCATTGCAACGGACTTGCACCCGTAGAATGGAAAAGTAACGCCATAGCAGCACCACCTACGAAGACGCTAAGCATGGTTTTCCAGCTGGCAATGTTCGTCCAAATCAAGAAGATTGCACCGATAGCAATGGCGATAACCGATGTTTCGCCCACCGAACCAGGAATTAAACCAATAATCATATCGTTCAACGATGCGTTCACAGCTGTGCTTTGAGCTATCTCGCCCAATGGAGTTGCCATTGTAAAGCCGTCAGGCAGCGTATAGCCAAGCCCGAAAATCTGTTCGGTAGAAGTCCATATCGTGTCGCCCGTCATACTTCCTGGATAAGAGAAAAAGAGGAATGCACGTGCAGCAAGTGCCACATTGAAGGTGTTCATACCTGTTCCACCGAAGATTTCCTTTGTGAAAATCACGGCAAAAGCTACGGCTAATGCCAGCATCCACAGTGGCAGCGTGATGGGAATGATAAGCGGAATGAGGATACCACTTACCAAATAGCCTTCCTGAATTTCCTCGTCTTTCCATTGTGCCCAGGCAAACTCGATGCCGAGACCCACAATGTAAGACACCAAGATTTTAGGCAAAAGCATCAAAGCACCATACAGGAACATTCCCATACAGGTTGCTTCGCCCAATTTGCCAGCAGCTAAAGCATTCTGATAACCAATGTTGTACATACCAAACAACATTGCTGGTATCAGCGCAATCACTACCATGCTCATTATTCGTTTTGAATCGATGGCATCGTGAATAGACGCTCCGCTCTTCAATGTCTCGTGTGGGACATACAGGAAAGTGTCCATACCATCGTAAATGCTCTTGAAAGCGTGCAGCTTTCCACCTTTCTCAAATTGTGGACGCAGCTTATCAAGATAATTTCTTAAGCTCATATTGTATCACTTAAAGTTGTTAATTCTCTATTATAATATAAGGTGTACTTACTCGTTCTCCTTTCGAAGCGTGTTCAAACCGTTACGCACAATCTGCTGCAATGGTTGTTTTGAACTGTCTACGAACTCTGCCAAGGCAAAATCCTCGGGACTTACTTCGTAAACACCAAGCTGTTCCTGCTTGTCGATATTGCCCGTAATGATAGCTTTTATAAGGTATTCGCCATATATGTCCATCGGCAATACCGAGTCGTACTCGCCACTCATGATGATATTACGCTTTCCGCCCTTGATGCGGGCGTCGAGGTCATATTCCTTCTTCTTGCCAAAGAGCCAGCTGAAATAGCTTCGCGATGTAGAGAACTGATTGAAACGAGGCATTATCCAGCCTGCCATTTCGTCTACATCGTCGCCTTCGGGCATTGCCACAACTTCAGATGTGTGTGCACCGAGGAAGGCATTATCACCTGCTATCGTACCTGTGAGTGGGTTTCCGTTCAATATACGCACGTGTTCGGTGGCTGTCAGTCTGCCTGTAACAATGTCCTTGATAGGTGTTCCTACCAATGCTTTCACGTATGCAGGTTCCTTTACCTTGCTGCCAGCTACGGCAACGACACGTGTCAGGTCTACTTTGCCTGTCTGAAAGAGTCGTCCGAAGAAGATAACAGCGGTTGGGTCTACTGTCCAAACCACTTCTCCCTTGTTCACAGGTGATAGATGATTGACTTGCACACCTACGTTTCCAGCAGGACAAGGTCCATCGAAAACAGTCAGCTCAACATTCTTTGCTTCTGTCAGAGCCTTGCTGCTTTGCTGTGCGCCAATAGATAAATAAACTTTTGCAATCTTTGATAGTGCGGTTAATCCAGTCTGGAAGGCTTGCTCTTGTCCTTCAAGTTCATACTCAAAGTCGCCTTGCAATGGTTTGTCTCTTAATGCCGAAACAAATATAGCCTTTGGTTCAGTGTCGGGAGTGGTAGACACTGCATAGGGCAACTGGTTGATATATCCAAACAATCCAGCTTCCAACAGAGCCTTCTTCACCCCTTCGCCATCAAGCGTCTGTATGTCTTTCGCACCGAAATCAGCAAACTTTTGCTCGTCATCTGCCTCTACGCTAACGTACAGAATCTTTCTGCGGTCGCCTCTTTCTATTGATTTTACAGTACCGCTGACAGGAGAAGCAAACCTTACTTCCTCGGAAATCTTGTTCACGAAAAGCGTTTCGCCCGCTTTGACATGGTCGCCTGCCTTCACTGCCATTTTGGGTGTAACCCCTACAAAATCATCGGGTACTATTGCATACAACTTCGACAATTCCAGTGGCATTGTTTGTTTTTTAGCACGTCCTTTGAGTTTTATGTCCAAACCCTTACGCAACCTTATTTGTTCTGTCATAATATAAATAATGAAATCTTCGCTAATTCAGCGTGCAAATATAGTAATTTTTAGGCACTTTAGAAACTTTTTGTATCATTAATTTTAGTATACAATGGAAAAATTGTAGTTTTGCACTTGCTTTGAAGAAACTGAGGACTTTTATTCGTTGGAGCGTATGGACCGCAATTGGGCTATACTTGCTTATTATTATATTGTTACACCTGCCTTCCGTACAGCATTTCGTGGGTACGCAGGTAGCGAATACACTCGCCGAAAAACTTGGAACAAAGGTTCAGGTGGGACGCATCGACCTTGGATTCTTAAACCATTTCATTGTAGACGGATTGGTTGTAAACGACCAAAAAGGCAAGCAAATGGCAAAGGCATCGCGCATTGCCACAAAGATAGACCTATGGACGCTCATCAGCGAGGGTAAAGTGCGCATATCGTCGGCACAGGTTTTCGGTCTGAACGCCCTACTCTATCGCACCTCGCCAAGCGAAAAACCCAACTTCCAATTCGTCATCGACTCGTTGGCATCGCGCGATACAACGCACCACACCCCTTTAGACCTTCGCATTCAAAGCCTCATTATCCGCCACAGCAATGTGCGTTACGACCTTCTTTCTGCGCCTATCACACGCAATAAGCTGAACTTTAACCACCTCAACGTTAAGGATATATCGGGACACATCAACTTAAACACCCTCACCGACGACCGTATCGACGCCACCGTTCGCAACCTTTCGTTTGCTGAAGCGTCAGGATTGGACGTGCGCAAACTGCACCTACGCTTGAAGATGGACAAGCAACAGGCAGAGATAAACGACCTGCTCGTTCAGCTCCCACAGTCGAAAATCAACATACCTTTATATATAGCACGCTTCAACGACAAAGCGACAAAGCCCGATTTCGGTACTGCCCACCATCAAGTGCGCATAGAAAAGTCGTATCTGACGCCTGCCGACATCGCCTGTCTGCTGCCGTCTTTAAAGACTTTCAACCATAAACTGTACCTCAACACCAACATTTCGGGAACGGCTGACAAGCTGAAACTGAACACGCTTGCGCTGCGCTACGGCAGGGACGACATCGTTGCGAACCTCAAAGGCTCGCTCGCACACCTTACCACACAGCCTGCTTGGAACATCAACGCACAGACCATTCAAGTGAAAGACAGCCTTATCCAGCAGATAAACAAGGCTTTCCGACTGAACCTGCCCGCCGAAGTTCTGTGCTTGGGCGACCTTCGTTTCAAAGGAAAGGTGCAAGGAACGCACGGCAACCACCACGCAAAGGGCACACTCGCCCTTGTGCACGGCAATGCCGACATAGACTTCTCGCTCCGTGGACGGAACATAAAAGCCGAACTGCACACGCAGCGTTTCACCATTGGCAACATTCTTACATCTGCACAACTCGGCACCATCGTCGCCGACCTCAAGGTGGAAACCACCACCGACCTGCGCTACATCTACGCCAAGGGTGTCGTGCCACGGTTCGACTATAACGGCTACACCTATCGCAACATTGCCATAGACGGCAACTATACCAACGATATATTCAGCGGAAAAGCCTCTATCAACGACCCGAACGGCAAAATAAGCATCGACGGAACGGTGGGAAATATTCGCAAGTTCATCGAACAGAAAGGCAAAATAGCTGTAAATGCCCGCATTGATGCCGACCGACTGAATCTGCACAATATGCATATCACCGAAGCATTGGGCAACCGAGCCCTCTCGTTCCATGCGACATTGGAAGGCAGCAGTGCGTCGATTGACGACCTTATCGGCAGACTCACGCTCGACAACTTTGCCATGCAAGAGGCTAACAACCGCAGCATTGAGCTGAACCACTTGGAACTAACGGCAACCAACAAGCTTATGGGCAAGTCGATAGAACTGCAATCCGACTTCGGCACAGCTTCCATTTCTGGACGCTTCAACTACTCTACGCTCGTGCAAAGCGTAAAGAACGTGATTGGTGCCTACCTACCTGCCCTTGTGGGAGCACCGCAGCGATGGGGCAAAACCACAAGCAAGAATGCGTTCCACATATCAGCCAACATCACGAACACACAGCTTTTGCACGATTTGACGAACCTTAAAATCGGCATCACGCCCCATATCCAAGTTATGGGCGATGTGGACGAAGCCCGCAACACACTGTCACTCAACATCGCAGCACCACAGGCCAACTATGCTGGCTACCACTTTGAGAACCTCGAAGTAGACCTTTCCACGCCCAACCATACTTTGGACATCGCTCTGAAAGGCGAATGGGTGGACAAGGCAGACCGCCGCCTCGCACTGCAAATCAACGGAACAGCTGCAAACAACGCACTTAACACGCTGTCGTCGTTCAACGCTTTCGCACAGAAAACCTTCTTGGGACAAATCAATTGTATTGCACAATTCGAACGACAGGGCAGCAAATTAGCTACCCATCTGCACTTTGCGCCCTCAGCAATACGCATCGACACCGTCGAACTGCAGGTGCAGCCATCGGAACTTACCTATGCCCACAACAACTTAGACATAAAGCACTTCGAACTATCGAACAAGGAACAGCATATTATCGTGAACGGACAGACATCTGGAAACGCTTCCGACTCGCTCACCGTGCAACTCAAAGACATCGACGTGCCTTACATCTTAGACCTCGTAAACTTCCACAGCGTATCGTTCGGTGGGCTTGCTTCGGGCGAAGTGGTGCTGAAATCGGTATTCACCAACCCACAAGCGTATGCCGACCTCGTTGTAAGACAATTCCAATTTGAACAAGGCGATATGGGAACGCTCTATGCACAAGCCAATTACAACAACAACGAGGGACGCATAAACATCGACGCGAAGGCGATAGACGGCGACGCATCGACCGATATTGGTGGCTATGTAGATTTGCGAAACAGCCGCATAAACCTGCCCATCTATGCCCACGGCACACGCCTTACCTTCCTGAAGCACTTCTGTGGAGCATTTATGGACAAGATTAAATTGCACGGAAATGGTTGGATAAAGGTGGTAGGTCCCCTATCCGACGTAAATCTTGAGGGCGATATGCTGGCTTCTGGCTCTGTACGCATTACGCCATTGGGCACTATCTACACCGTGAAAGACGGCCGTGTGCTGCTCATTCCGAACGAAATCAGCTTCGACCGCATCACCATTGCCGACGCCGAAGGACACACAGGTATGCTTACGGGCGGACTCCATCACCAAGCACTGCGCAACCTGACGTTCGACATAGACATGCAAACCAACAATCTGCTGGCATACAATTTCCCCCGTGAGGCATCGTCGGGCACATTCTGGGGACGTGTATATGGCACGGGCAAATGCGCAATCATCGGTCGTGAGAACGAAGTAACGATGAACATAAATATGACACCGAACCGCAACTCGTACATTACCTACAATGCGGCAAAGAACACCATCGACGAAAACTCGTTCATTCGTTGGCGTGATATGACACCCGACTCGCTGCGACCAGTGCTCCGACAAGACACTACGTGGCTGAAACGCAACACCGAAAACGGCTACAACAAGAAAATATCAAGCGACCTGCACGTGAACTTCCTCATAAACACCACGCCCGACTTCACGCTTGGCGTGCTGATGGACGAGGCAACAGGCGACAACATCGCACTGAACGGTTCGGGCGTAATCCGTGCCACCTATTACAACAAGGGCGCATTCCAGCTTTTCGGCAACTACAACATCAGCCGAGGCAGCTACAACCTTACCATTCAGAACATTATAAAACGACAATTCACCTTCGGCGATGGCTCGCTCATTGCCTTCGGTGGCGACCCATTTGCTGCAGCACTGAAGCTGAAAGGGCACTACACGCTGAATTCCGTGCCTCTTTCCGACCTGCAAATGGGCAATTCGTTCCGCACCAGCAACACCAAGGTAGACTGTCTGCTCGACATCAACGGTACGCCCGAAAACCCATCAATAACGTTCGGACTCGACTTGCCCGAACTTTCTTCCGACGCAAAGCAAATGGTGCTGTCGGTATTGAACTCCGAGCAAGACCTTAACCAGCAGGCGTTGTACCTCTTGGCTGTGGGCAGATTCTACCCGCAAGCAGCAAACAACGCTCCCCCCCGCGAACCTAACCAGACAGGACAAGCCTCGCTCGTTATGCAGAGCATCTTGTCGGGAACGCTCTCACAGCAAATCAACACCGTGCTGTCGAACGTCATAAACGACAACCACTGGAACTTTGGCGCAAACATAGCCACAGGTAACGATGGTTTCAGCAATGCCGAGTACGAAGGCATACTCTCGGGAAGCCTGCTCAACAACCGCCTGCTCATCAACGGCGAGTTCGGTTATCGCGACAACGTTGCCACCAACACGTCGGCATTCATCGGCGATTTCGACATCAAGTATCTGTTCATGCCGAACGGCAATATGGCACTGAACTTCTACAACCGTGCCAACGACCGCTACTTCACGCGCAACTCGCTAAACACACAGGGGCTCGGCGTCATTATGAAGAAAGACTTCACCTACTTCAAGGAGTTGTTCAAGCGGAAAAAGAAAAAGAAGAAAGACCCCCAAAAACAATAGTTTTCTAATTCCACAGCGTGTGTATAGGTATGCTGTGCACACCTTCCTAACACCAAAGAAAAGCAAGGTTATCTAAAAATGATAGGAAAACTAGAACTTTCTATAACCTCCAGGAATTTCTAATTTTCCTAGAATTTCCAGATGACACCCACGCAAAAGCAACACCACCGCTCCCCATAAACCCTCCAACGCATACGTACCGCCATTTAAATAAAATCGGTTAAACTGCGTTAAATTTATAAGTTTTCATAAGCCTTATGGTATTTTTTCCTTACTTTTGCAATCAACCTATAACATAAGGAGGAATATGATGTGTGGCAACATCGTATTAGCAAATCTGAAAACAGTTGATAAAGAAGGTTTCAGATAAACTTTTGATGATAATCCAAAACAAAGAAGATTTAAATTAGATAGGACGTTACTGCAAGTGCGTTCGGGATTTTCCCGATAACAACATAAAACTATAAGGTTGCGAACGAAACATTTCAGCTTTGCAGCCGATACTGAAGAAGACTTAACAGTATATTTTTTAATTAATTTATTAACATTATGAGAAGACTACTACTTTTCTTTTCGATGCTCGTATGCGTTGCATTAAGCGCGATGGCAGAGAGCATCATCACCATCACCACGAGCAAGGCGTATGGTGACACCTTCGTTTTCTACCCCATGCCACAGGCAGAAGGCACCATCTCGGTCGATTGGGGAGACGGAAACAAAGTCGATTATCAGTTGAGCCCAACTATGATGACGTACGAATTGCGCAGAGAGGGCGCGCTGAAAGGCAACACCGTAAAGATATACAGCGAACTTGCCGAGTTGTCTATTAACGAGCAAGGCGTTACAGGAGTGAAGCTTGAAGGACAGACAAACCTCAAGAGCCTCGACCTGAACAAGAACGCATTGACATTTGCCACGCTCGACCTTGGCGATGCCCATAACCTTAAAAGACTATCGTTGGCAGAAAACAAGATTCACATTCTTAACCTGCGCGACTTCTCTAAGTTAGAGTTCTTCGACATTTACGGAAACCCTGAACTCAGCACTGTGGCGTTTGCCGACAATAACCCTGAACTGAAGGTGATTACAATGTACGACTGCGACATTGTACACTTCTATGATACTTACAACTTTCCAAAGCTTACAAGCGTTGATTTGCACAACAACTCGCTGATGGACATAAGCTTCCCAGCAGAGAAATACCCATCGCTGACATCTATAAACGTAAGCGGAAACTCGATTACCGAACTCGACGTGAGCGGTCTTGCAAAGTTGGAAGACCTCGCTGTTGCAAAGAACCAACTCACCGAACTGAACGTTGCTGCAAACCCAGAGCTCAAAACGCTTTCGATTGCAAACAACGAAATAAGCAAGTTAAACCTCGCTAACAACAACAAACTCACGAGCCTCAACGTAAGCAACACCAAACTTACAAAGCTCGACGTGTCAAAAATGGCAGGTCTGCGAACCCTTATGTGCGACTCGTTGCGCATCAACCGCCTCGAAATAGGTGGCTTGAAATGGCTCCAGACATTGTCTGCTAAGGCTTGCGACCTCGAATTCCTCGACTTCACAGCCAACTACTTCACGCTGAGATACCTCTATTTGCAAGGCAACAAGAACTTCACGCCACAGTCGCTGAACTTTATGTACCAGACAATGCAAGACCCTGGACGTCAGGGTTACATATATGTGAAAGACTGTAACGGCGAAACTGCCAACGCAGAAAAATACCTTATGCACAACGAAGTAGACTCGCACTGGAAGATAGACGTAATGGGCGACGGCTCTTGCTCGATGGACGACGTCGTAATAACACAGCAAGCTACGACAGGAGGAACCTATAAAGTAATGAAGCGCAATATGGAATACTCTTCCGACAAAGATGCTTTCGCAAGATACTACGACGAAGTGGGCAGCGATGGCAAGGTTGTGCCGGGCTCAATATTGTGCGTACGCTACACTGCCGAGGAAGGCAAGGAATACAAGGGTATCATGGTGAATGGAACACTTGTGCAGGACACCTTGTTCACCGTTACTGCAAATGCCGATGTAAAGGCTATATTCGAAAGTCAGGAAGACGAAAGCTGCATAACGCTCACCGTTCCAGCAGGTCAGCAAAGCACCTATGCCATAGGAGCAGACAACGACGATACACCTGTAACAATCGACTGGGGAGATGGCAAACTGAAGAAGTACACCGCCAAGAAGGCGTGGACAACCATCAACGGAACAACCGAAGGAACAAAGGTGAAGATATACGGCGACGTTACATATCTGAACTGCGAGAGCTATCCGGGCTATGCAGCAGACAATAAGATTTCTGCAATAGACCTGACAAAGAACAACAAGATGAAGTATATTGATATGTACTTCAACGAACTGAAGACCATAGACGTTACCAATCAGCCCGACTTGCTGTACCTCGATGTATCTATGAACAAGGACATAAAGAACGTTGATGTAACGAAGTGCCCACTGATTGAGCAACTCAGCGCATACGGATTGGACGAACTGAGCAGCATCGACGTGAAGAAAAACCCAGAGTTGCAGCTCATCAACCTCAAGAATACGAAGGTTGGAAACGTAGACCTTACGAACAATGCGAAGCTCATTCAGCTGAACCTCACTGGTTGTGGAGTAACCGAAATCAACGTTTCGCACATGGCAGACTTGAAGCAACTCTACCTCAGCAACAACGAGATAAAGAACATAGACTTGAAGAACAACACGAATTTGCTCGACTTGTCGGTGCTGAAGAACAAGCTTACATCGCTCGACCTGTCGAAGAACGTATTGCTCGAAAAACTCGGTGCAGCCGAAAACACGCTCGACGGACTCGACCTTTCAGCCAACAAATCGGTTTGGTACATTGATGTACGCGGAAACAAATGGAACGCTTGCCAGCTCAACGACTTCTATTACAGTCTGCCACAATACGTAGACCCAGGTCCAGATGTATCGGGCAGCACCACACCAACCAAGCTTTGGATTGCGGCTGGAGCGAACGCAAACGACGTTGAACACTCAGAAACACTGATTGCAAAAGCAAAACTTTGGGTGATGAACATCACCGAAAACGGCGACGGAACAGGCTGTAACGAAGCATACATAACCATTCTGCCTTACGAAAACGGCGAAGTAACTGTGAAGGACGCAGGAAACAACGTTGTAAAAAGCGGCTCTAAGGTGCAGAAGAACACCGAAATCACCGTCAATGCAACACCTGCAAATGGCTACACTGTGCTTTCAATGAAGGCGAACGGACAAGACATTGCAGACAACAAGTTTGTTGTAAAGCAAGCAACCGAAGTTGCCGTGAAGTTCTCGTTGGCATCTTCAATAGGTGGTGTTGAGCGTGTTGTGGCAACCGCAGAAGGCGGAAACCACGTCATCAACATCTACACGAAGAGCGAAGTAAAGGCAACCGTACTCGGTGCAAACGGCAAGGTGCTCTTCTCTGACACCCTGTCTGCCGACACATCAATCGGTTTCCCAACTGGTATTTACATCGTAACATTGCAGAACGGCACAGACACCGTAACACGCAAGTTACTCGTAAAATAATTATCTCTTCTATTGCTGTCTGGCGAAATCTACCAGGCAGCAATATCATTTTATGATGGAAAAAGGGCGGTAAAGCTGTAAACATTTTTCGCAAGCACAACTATCATCTAACTACTTATCCATCAACGCATTACAAAACCTATTGTTTTGCATTCCAAAAGCGTAGGTTTTACAAGGTAAAAGCGGCTGTTTTGCGTTGCAAAACAGCCGCTTTCGCAATGCCAAAACGCAATTGCCACTTTTTAACAGAATTATCTTTACAATATCGAGCAAGTCAAACGGAAAATCAAAAGGACGAAAATTATCTGCATAATAATACTTGTTGTGAATTTAGAAATACAAAAAATATTAGTATCTTTGTGCCAAATAAAATAATGGAATAACATAAACCTAACAACAGAATGAGAAAGTTTATCGCATTGTCGGCACTCACGCTGACAGCAACAACAATGACAGCACAGAACATTGCCTATCCGAAGGCACCGAAAGACGGCACTGTGGACACATACTTCGGTGTGAAAGTGCCCGACCCTTACCGCCCTTTGGAAGCCGACCGCAGCCAAGAAACCATGGCGTGGGTAGAGGCTGAAAACAAAGTAACCAACGCTTATTTGGAGAAAATACCCTTCCGTGCCAAGCTCTTGAAACGCCTGAAGGAGGTGGCAGACTTTGAAAAGGTGGGCACACCGTTCAACAAGAACGGCAAATGGTATGTATATAAGAACAACGGACTGCAAAACCAGAGTGTTCTTTACCAAATGGACGAGTTGGGAGGACAGCTCAACGAGTTTCTCGACCCTAACAAGCTGAGCGACGACGGCACCGTGGCACTGCAGAGCACGAGCTTCTCTAAAGACGGCAGATATATGGCTTACGTTATCTCGCGCAGTGGCAGCGACTGGCAGGAAATATACGTGAAGGACGTTGCAACGGGCGAACTGCTGTCCGACCATATAGAATGGGCGAAGTTTGGCGGTGCGCAATGGTGTGGCAACGGCTTCTTTTACAGTGCCTACGATGCTCCCGAAAAGGGCAAGGAGTTCAGTTCAAAGAACGAAGTGCACAAGGTTTACTACCACAAAATAGGCACGAAGCAGAGCGACGACGTATTGTTCTATCAGAATCCAGCCCACCCACTACGCTTCTACTCGGTGTCGCTGAACGAGGACGAAACCATGATGTTCCTCAATGAGAGCGGTGCAGGCTCGGGTATGAACCTATACGTGCGCGACCTTCGTGTGCCAAACTCGCAGTTCATACAGATGACTTCCAATATGGATTTGCAGTACAGCCCCATCGAAACCATCGGCGACAACATCTATTTGCTCACCAACGACGGTGCGCCACGTGGCCGTGTAATGGTTGCCAACATACACAAGCCAGGCTTTAAAGACTGGAAAGAGCTCATCGCCGAAAGCAAGAGCGTGCTCGAAGACGTACAGTTTGCCGACGACAAACTCATACTTACTTACAGCCAAGACGCTTCCACACACCTCTATGTCTACTCGATTGACGGCAAGGAACTCAACGAAATAACGCTTCCTACCGTAGGACGTGCTTACGTAAACAGCAAGCGTGGACAGAAAGAATGTTTCTACAGCTTCTCTTCGTTCACCGTTCCAGGCACCATTTATCAGTACGACATTGCCGAAAACAAGAGCACCGTCTACACTGCACCGAAGATTAAGTTCGACCTCGACAAATATACCACGCAGCAAGTGTTCGTTACCAGCAAGGACGGAACACGTGTTCCGATGTTCCTGACCTACAAGAAGGACTTGAAGCGAAACGGCAAGAACCCCGTGCTCATCTATGGTTACGGTGGTTTCAACGTGTCGTTGCCTCCAAGTTTCTCGTCAATGCGCATACCATTCCTCGAAAATGGCGGCATCTACGCACAGGTAAACCTGCGTGGCGGTAGCGAATATGGCGAAGAATGGCACGTTGCAGGCACAAAGATGCAGAAGCAAAACGTGTTCGACGACTTTATTTCGTCTGCCGAATGGCTCATTACAAACAACTTCACAAGCAAAGACCACATCGCCATTATGGGCGGCAGCAACGGCGGACTCCTCGTTGGTGCTTGTATGACGCAACGCCCCGACCTCTTCAAAGTCTGCATTCCGCAAGTGGGCGTAATGGATATGCTTCGCTATCATAAGTTTACCATCGGTTGGAACTGGGCTCCCGACTACGGCACAAGCGAAGACAGCAGGGAAATGTTCGAATATCTGTACTCTTATTCGCCCTTGCACAACCTGAAGAAAGGTGTAAGCTACCCTGCAACACTCGTAACAACAGCCGACCACGACGACCGTGTGGTGCCTGCACACTCGTTCAAATTCGCAGCAACCTTGCAAGACTGCCAGGCTGGCACAGCTCCCGTCCTCATTCGTATCGACAGCAAGGCAGGACACGGCAGCGGCAAACCATTGGCAAAACAATTGGAAGAACAAGCCGACATCTACGGTTTCATTATGAAACACTTAGGCATGAAGTTTAAATAACAGCCCTGCGAACAGTAGGAAACATAGAGGCAAAACGCCATAAACATTGCCTCAAAGCATTAGGGACGTGATTTTTCACGTCCCTTTCTTGTACCTATTATCTTGTATTCTCGAGTGTTAGAAATCTGATAAGTTGCACCCTTACGCTTATGGACTGGCACGTGGAAAGCCTTGCGTGGGGTGTATGTATGGTGCATTAACAATGTTTATATGGGGCAAAAAAAAGCGATGACCCCTCTCAGGCTACCGCTCCAAATCTTCAATAGGTATTAGTGAATTTAAGGTAAAAAAGATTGTTTTCAGGATAACGGGAGCAAAGGTATGCAGAAATATTCGTTGTACCAAATCTTTTCGATGCTTTTTTCTCACTTTATGGCTGTGCACGATAACACACAGCTCATATTTGCCTTGCCAAACTTTAGATTGCAGCGTTTTATATAGCGGTATAACGCTTTTCGTATAGATGGGGCGAAGGGCGTGTTTTGGAAAGTATTTTTAGTAAATTCTAGTTCTTCTAGAATTCACTAGGGCTTCTATTCTATAATTGAAAAATCACTTTGCTTTTGTAAAGATTATTCCAAAGAAAAACGCTAATTTCGATTTGGCATTGCGAAAGTGCCTCTTTTGCAACGCAAAACATACGCTTTTACCGTGCAAAACCTACACTTTTGGAATGCAAAACAATAGGTTTTGCAAAACGTTGATAACGAGATAGTTATACAACAATTATACTTATAAAAAATATTTACACTTTTATTACTGCAATTTGTCGCACCTTTCCACTGATAATGCAACCAAATTTGGCGTTAGAAACGTGCAGCATCATGCTTCTACAAGGCGATGCTTGCCTTCGTTGCGTAACCGCTCTCCCACCCCAAACACTTTTTCCCACCATTGTTCGGCTATCTCTTTTCTTTTTCGTACTTTTGTCTGCATAACCCACAAACAGACTATGAAGGAAATGGAAACATACGACTTACTCGACGAAAGTCAGCGGAAAGTAGTAAACGCACAGCACGGACACCACCTTGTTTTGGCATCGCCAGGGTGCGGAAAAACTCATATTCTTGCCCAACGCATACGCCACGCACGGCAGCAGGGATTGGAATACGCTGACATGCTGTGCCTTACGTTCACCAACCGTGCAGCACGCGAAATGCTGAACCGTATTCGCACGGTGATGAAAGACGACGATACGAGCAGTCTGCAAGTAGGAAACGTGCACCATTTCTGCTCCAAATTCTTGTTCGAAGAGGGGAAAGTATCTGCCGACACGTCCATCATCGACGACGAAGAAGCCATCAGCATCATTGCCGAATATAGGCAAGAGGGCGAAGACGCCGTAATGAACAACTACAAAAGGCAGCAGGAATACAAGCAGATTATTCTCTTTTCGCACCTTATGTTCCAAATGGAGCATCGCCACGAATGGAAGTATTTCCTTCACCCAGAGTGCCTTACCGACAACGACCGCGAAGCCATCAGACACATTTGCCACTCGCAAGGCAAGTCCTACAACGAGCAAACGGTGCTGGAAATATACAACAACGCAATGCTGTATGCAGACGAAGCTGACTCGCCATACATCAACCGACAGATGGCAGAAAGCATTCGGGCACTCGTAACCAAAATGCACTACGCCAAACTCTTTGCCGAATACAAGGAGAAACACGCAATGCTGGACTTCGAGGATCTGCTGCTCTACACCTATAATATATACAGGACAGGTGCCACACACCGCAAATACAAGTGGATTCAGGTAGACGAAGTACAGGATTTGAACGCAATGCAGCTCGCCATTATCGACCTGCTGGTGGCTGACGACGACCCTATGGTGATGTATCTTGGCGACGAACAGCAAGCCATTTTCTCGTTTATGGGTGCGAAAATAGAAATGCTGAGTCTGCTGAAAACACGCTGCAAAGGCAACATTCACCACCTGCTGCAGAACCACCGCTCACCAAAATACCTCTTGGACGTGTTCAACGACTATGCCGAACACCAGCTGCACATCGACCGCGAGCTGCTGCCACTCACCGACAACGACACTAACGCCCAGCAAGGCGACCTCGTGGTGCTGACAAGCGATACGGTGGAAGACGAAACCGATGCCGTCGCAGCAACATCGGCACGCCTGCTTCAGCAAGACAAAGAGGCAACAACGGCAGTCATTGTAAACGCCAACGCCGACGCCGACAAGGTAAGCAGAGCCTTGGAACGCCACGGCGTGAACCATTTGAAGGTGTCGGGGCGCGACCTTTTCGACACGCCTGCCATGAAAACGCTTATCGCCCACATCGCTGTGCTGAACAACGAGCAGAACATGCTTGCGTGGTCGCTCCTGCTAAAAGGGTTGAAGGTGTTCGATTCCAAAGGTCTTGCCCGCCGTTTCGTGCACAAACTGCGCCAACTGTCGCTTTCGCCAACCGACTTCCTGCTGTATAAAGACAGCAACTACACCGCCGACTTCCTGCAAAACTACAACGACGGCGACATCGTAGTGTTCGATACGGAGACCACGGGGCTGAATGTATTTGCCGACGACATCATCGAAATAGCAGCCATACGACTGCACAAGGGCGAAATTGTGGGCGAACCGCTCGACCTCTACATACGCACCGACAAGCCCATTCTGCCCAAACTCGGCGAGAAAGACAACCCAATGTATGCCATCTACCACAAGAAGATGCACAGCGGAGAGTTGCTTTCGCCTGCCGAAGCCCTGCAACGGTTCTGGCAATACGTGGGCGATGCGGCTCTCTTGGGGCACAACGTTGCCTACGACAGCAACATCTTAGACTACAATATGCGCCGATACACGCCTGCCGACAGTATGAAAAGCCACGCCAACCCTTGCTTCGACTCGCTCAAACTCATACGCCTATTGGCTCCGGGGCTGCCATCTTACAAGCTGGAAACACTTTTAGAGCACTTCCAACTCGCAGGTATCAACTCGCATCAAGCCATCGACGACGTTGCCGCAACCATCTCGCTTGTACGCCTTTGCGCCGACAAAGCCACACAGCAGCAGCCCCTGCAAGCCGCCTTTATGGCACACAAGCAGGTCGTTCCCTACACCCAACGCTTCCGTGCAGCCTACGCACCGCTTTTCAACACCGCACTTTCGCATTGCTACGAGCTGAAAGCGGGCAGCGAAAAAGCCCTTGTCGAAGAGGTGAAGAACACCTACAACGAGTTGATTGCGCAAGGATTAATCGGCGAAATAGACCGTCTGTCCTACTTCCTGCGCTACTTGGAACTCGACTTGCTTACCGATGAAAGCATACCTAATGCACTTATTGAACAGATTAACCGCTATATGCTGGAAATCAGCACGATGAAAGAGAGCGACTTCTGCAACAGTAAGAGCCTTAACGAACGTGTCTACGTTACCACCGTACACAAGGCGAAGGGACTCGAATTTGACAATGTCATCGTCTTCGATGCCACCGCCGAACGCTATCCGAACAAGCGCAACACCACCGAAAAGCAGAACCAAGAAGACGCCCGCAAGTTTTACGTCGCTATGTCGCGTGCCAAACGCCGCCTCATCGTAGCCTATTCCCTCACCGCCCGCGATTGGCACAACGTGTCCTACACCCGCGAGCTCACCCCATTTATGGACAGCATAGCCCACCATTTCGAGGGATAGAAAGCCTCAACACCCTCTTAAAAACACTGAATAATTCTGTAAATATTTTTCACAAGTGCAACTATCGCATAACCACCTATCTACCAATACTTTACAAAACCTATTGTTTTGCATTCCAAAAGCGTAGGTTTTGCACGGTAAAAGCGGCTGTTTTGCGCTGCAAAACCTACGCTTTCGCAACGCCAAATCGAAATTGCCGTTTTTCTAAAGAATTATTTTTACAAAATCAATTATAAATTCAAGGCTTTTATCCACATTCACCAAGATTCTATAATAATTTATAGGAACATCAACTATACTTTAAAACAGAGGTTCATCGTCTACTGGAGCAGATATACTTCTCAATCTGACAAATGTATCTTGCCAACTGGTCGCATTATAATATTTGAGCTTATTTTTATCATCAAAAATATTTTTCGATATTTCAAGAAAGTCTTCTCTGCTTTTTTTTAAGAAAGACACTTTCTTCCATACAAAATTATTTTCCAAATCAAGAGAGGTATCTTTACTGAGATGATACCCCTTTGAGCTCAACAGTTTTCCCAAATCGTCTAATCCCTCAATATAAAAGTTATATGGTATCCTAAGTTTATCTTGCAAAACAGATATTAGAGGGTGATTAATCATTAAGATACGGTTAATATCATCTTTCGCACCCTTATTCTGTTCTGTCAAGAATGTTACAAGTTGGGTTAAGTTACGCGATGTCTTTTCCAAACTCTCAATTAGACTCTGTTCTTTTGCACTTTTTTGTCCTTCCAAAAAACGTTGAAATAAGCCTGCAAATTGCTCCTTCAAATAACGTATTATATCTGTGGCTGTTTCAAAACCTTTTATGTTATTATTGAAATTTAGAGCCCTTATTTCTTCTATAAACTGATAAATCTTGATATTATCAACAAACTTATATTTTACATCTTCTCTATCTTTATTTAGCTGATAAGTTTCATATTCAGCTAAAACATTTTTATCTATAAAAATATAAACCTGTTTCTCTTCACTTAGAGCCTTCTTTAATTCAATTTGTGAAATGGAATAGCCTTCTCGTCTAGATTCTGAGCCATATCTTCCGCCAATTATAGAAATAAGAATATCTATAGATTTTATCTCATTATAGCAATATTCTTCAAGTGCTTCTTCCTTTCCATAAGGGATATCGCCTTCTTCGTTTCTAACTGTTTCATATCCAAGCCCTTCTATGAAAAGATCTATATCAGAACGTATCTGTCTTAGGTCATAGAATGTTGAGCTAATAAAAATTCTTGGTTTTGCCATATTTCTTTTAACTTTAAGCTAAATTCAACTATTTATAATTATCTACGAACTTAATAGTTGCTATAATTAATAAAGACAAAGTTACTAAAATATTTTGTTTGACAAATAACTTTTGCAAGTTTTTTGACACAATAATGACTAAATAGACCTTAACAAGGCTAGTGCTATACTTCCAATTAGATACATTTCAAGAATTATATTTATTGTGCAAAATCTATTGCTTTGCAATATCAAAACATTTTTACGCCTTTACAATGGGCAAAAGAAGCAAAAATAGAAAGTAAATACTAAAGCCACACGATGGGTATAAGAAAAGGGAAACAAAAATATTGGTGCCCGCAAAAAGGTTGTTGCGGACACCAATATATCTATCGGACAAATGGGTTGTTGCTTTTACGAATAGCCTATTCGGGTTGTTTTATCAATATCAACCTCAATAGGTTGTCGGTGAAAACAACTTATTGAGGTTTGATGAATGTTTATTTCACAACTATTTTCTTATTGTTCACGATGTAGACACCGCGAGGAAGTGAAGAAAGAGATGCGGTTGTGCCAACCTTAGCACCTGAAACAGAGTAGACGGTTTGAGGTGTGGCTGCGTCAGAAGCGTCGGCGTGGTCGATGCCTGCAGCGGTTAGGACGGTGAGTTTGCCCTTCTTGTAGCTGAACTTGTAGTTCTGTGCCTCGCCACCGCTGATGATAATGTCGTATTCGCCTGCAGGACTGGCTTCGGTTGCAGTGGTAGACGCTGTCGGACGGACGGTGAGTACCTGCTCGTTTTCGCCGTTCGTAAATCCTCTGTAATGGAGAACGAACTCTGGGTTTGGCTTGCCTTCTTGGCGTGTAACGTTGTCGGTGCTGACCGTGAGGGTAGCTTTGTCGACGGTGAGGACGCCACCTACAAGCTGTATACTCTTGTCGGTGATGGTTCCGTAGTCGATTCGAATGTCGTATTTGCCTACTGGCGACTTCTCGTTAGCTTCGCAAGTAATTTCTGGTTTGCCCTCGAAGTATTCGCCACGTACAGAGTAACCGAACTTCGGATTGGCTTCGCCGTATGCACGAACGGTATTGCGCACGGTAACAATGCTGCCAAATTCCTTTATATTTTTGTATGGTATTCCTGCCCAATTTCTGTAAGTCTTCTTGGTGTCGATAGGAACACGCAGAATGATGCTGTTGATGCGGCTGCTGAGCAGTGGGTCTTTGCCCACCTTTGGCGGCTGCTTTGCGAATACCTTTATTTCGGCAAGACTGTGGCAACCTGCCATACTCTCGTTGCCCAAGTTGGTGATGGTTGTAGGCAACACGAGGCGTTTGATGCCTATGCAACCTGCGAGAGCGTAGTTGCGGAGGGTGGTTATGCCTTCGGCAACAACGAAGTCGCCTTTCGCAGAGGGCACAACGCTGATGATTTCCTTGCGGTCCTTGGTGTAGAAAATTCCGTTGTCGTAAACAAAATTGTCACCACCGCCTGCTGGAATGTTATCTACTGCTTCGAGCGCGCGGCAGAATGCGAACGTTCCGTCGGAGATTGTCTTGAGTCCGTTCGGCAGAACGATTTTCCTAAGGCTGTTGCAACCGTAGAAAACACGCTCTGGAAGGTTGTCGTTGGTGGTGGTCAGCTGTCCGTCTTTCAGATACGCTTCACCGCCGCTTACTATTCTTGCACCTTTTATATCGAGCATAGAGAGCCCTCCTTGTGTGAATTTACCTGCATAGTCGCAGCCTGCCATTTCGCGGATAACGCGGAAATCGGAACCGTTGATGTCACCTGTCAGCGTGAGTTCGCCTATCTTTTCGCGCATATCGGCAGGTATGCTTTCTGCCAACGTACCTGCTTTGGTAAGGTTTATGGTTCGCTTTTCAAGGTCTTTTGGTTTTCCGTAAACACCTCTAACCATATCTTGCTCGGCAGTGAAAGAGTACATATTGCCTGGATTAAGTAAGTCTATCTTGTAGTATCCATCAACATCGCCGTTCCACCCCCAGTTCACACTCACCAAGCCAGCCTTGTTATAGCCGTCGATTACAAAAGCGTGTCCAGCGTCTTGTCCCATAGAACCAGGGCTTACACCACCGTAGATGAGTGGGTGTCCTTTCGTTAGTTCGCTGAAAACGATGTCCATCCACTGTTCGTCGGTATAGTCAGCACGAGTAATGTATTCAGCATCGGTAAATCCGAAATAGGTTCGCAAGCCTGCGGCACAGTCGGTCATATATGCACCACTACCCTCATTAGGGCCGCCATATTGCATTTCGGAAGCCACACCGCAGTGCAACATAAGGGTTGCAACAGCGTTAGCTTCGGCTTCGGTGTAGTTTCCGCTGTAGTCGTCCTTCATATTTGCCCAGTCGTAGGTGGTGTTTCCGAAGTCTGCACTGATAGTAACGCCACTGGGATCGTTGGCTGGATAGTGTACCGTATGTGAGCCTATGCCTCGCACTGGATACTTGAAATAGTTGAGCACCTGTGCTGTTGCTGTTGCCACGCAGCCCGTAATCAGTCGTCCTTTCTTCGTGTTAGGCAACAGTTTGTTGTAAGGCATCTGCTGTCCCCACGTTGTTGTGAGCAATGTTGGCACTTCAGCAGCATACTTAGATGGGTCGGGTTTAATGACACTCAGGGGCTTGTTGTTCTTCACAGCGTTGGTTATGACTTCGTCGATAGCCTTCAGCCACCATTTGAAACTGGGGTTATCGGTTTCTACGAAGTTCGATTCCGATACGCCAAGCAGTTCGGGTGCGAGGTCGTCAGCCGAGATTACGGCAAAGCCACCATCGGTATATCCGAACACGGTGTACGTGTGGGTTTGCTTCAACTCACGCAACTGGTTTGCTGTTCTTTTACCGCCCTGCTGTGGAGCGTTCATCTTGTGCTTGCCAAGTGTGGTCTGCAGATTAATTGCACTTGCAGCTGTTTTCTTCATCTGTGCCTTTGTGCGTGGCTTAGCCCATGCAAACGTGGGCACGAGCATCAGAAGCACAAAGGCTACGAATAGGTTTTGTTTAATTTTCATATATATATGTTTTAAAAATGAATATCAGGTGGGGAAATGAGCTGCATTTGCTGCTCGGTTTTTCCATTACCTTATGGTTAGAGAAATATCGGTGTCCCCGACTGATAAGAACGAAGACACCGACAAAAAATTGTCTATTCTACTACTACTTTCTTGTTTCCAACAACATATACGCCCTTGCGCAGACCACGAAGTGTGGTTGCCTGGCGACGCACAAGCTTGCCGTCGATGGTGTAAACATCTACTGGGTTTCCGTCTATGACGATGCTATCGATTCCCGTAGGAATATTGACTTCAGCCGGAGCAGACTCTGTTCCGTCGGCATAAATTGCTGTTACGGCATAGCGATTATTGTTTCCTGCAGCATTGTCTACATAATAGAACTGTGTAGCTGTTACCTTGTCGATACGCTCTCCCTCACGATAGATGCCATAGTGCGTAGGCACAGGCGTCGCTTTAATGAAAGTTACGTCGTCGATACCGAACATAAGACCAGTCTGCGGTGTCGTCTGATGGATTGCAAAGTAGGTCGTACCTGCGGGCACGTCAATGGTTATCTTCTCCCATTCGCCCGAAACGGCTTCTCGGTTCTTGACAACAGTGGTGGTGAAATCGACAATCTCGTTTCCTGTTGTCGAACAAAGCACATCGTAATTCTCAATATAAGCAACGTTGTTCACCATCATATTGTGCACATAGAACGAGATGGTTTGCGCCTGCCCAGAGAGTTTCGGGCTGATAATCCAGTTATCGCTGTTCACATAAGCCTGTCCAGTGGCATCGAGTTCGTAAGGAACAGCAGCGTATTGCTTGCCCGAGGACGGCAGCAACCACGGATTAAGGCGTGGCACATCTTCGCCCAAGACATACGGATTGAAGATGATATAAGCAAACTGCGTGAACTGGTTAGGGTACCAAAGGTCGTTGAAGAAACCGCCTGCATAGCCCTTGTTGCCGTCCACCAGAGTCCAATCGCCGAACTCCGTAGACCATGCGTCGTAGCGTTCGAAGTCTTCCGTTACAGTCTGTGGCTCTATACTTGGAGCTCTCCATATAAGAGAGACTTTCGATTGTTCCCTTACTCCACGCAAATCCTGAACCTTTGGTTTTTCAGAATCTTCGAGTCTGATGATAAACTCGGCTTTATTGTCGGTGTTGTCCAAGTCCTTATCGTATTCAACTTCTGCCACTACCTTCATCTCTTTCGCTTCTGCGATGATGGCAGATGTAGGAACATCGAAGGTCAGCGTACGATTATTGAACGATGCGAGTGCCTCCGTCTGGTCGGAAGAAGCAATTTCCTTATCCGCAGACTTTATGCGTATGGTGAACTCTTCAGCACTGCGCTCGCCGATGTTTTCAACTTTCACATTCAGTTTGGCATTGCGTCCCTTGATAACCTTGCCTGTTCCAGATACGGTAACAGCCAAGTTGTATTGCTGAACCTCCATTATGCGAATGTTATCGACGAAGATTGGCGCACGGTTATCGCCGCCAATGGCTTTGAAACCAACGAATATGTAGCGTTCGTTTTCAAATCCGTCCAATGACAAAACTTCGGTCAGCCATGCTTCGTTCCCATTTATTTTAGAGTAATCAATGGTCTTCAGTTCGGTGCGTGTGCCGTCAGGACGCTGTGCAAACACAACAAGCTTGGTGTCGGGGAAGTCTTTACGCCCATAGTTGAATATCAATCTCGGGGCAGTAGTACCCATTAACGAAATCTTTCCTGTACCTAAAGTGCTTTCATCGCCCGCATTTGTAGGCTCAAAGCAGAGTGCGCCACCGTCGTTATCGTAAGCTACGCTACGTTTAATCTTCCATGATGTGCCCTTTGTATCAGCCAACCAAACCAATGAAGAAAGCGATGCATTGGCAAAACTCTCCTTGAATGGCACGTTATAAGCCTTACCAGCAATGAGTCGGGTGGTAGCTATGCCACTGCTTCCCAACTGGTTTTGCGCTGAAACACCCCAATAAACAAAGCGTTGTTGCTCGCCATCGTTGAGGTTGATAGACGTTACATCGAAGTTGGTGTTGTTCTTGAACGATGCCAAAGTATCGGTAGGTTCCTTCGCATTCTTCATCGAAATGACATTATAGGTAACCTCTTCGGGGAAGACAACGCCACCATTGGCTCCGACTGTAGAAATCTTGTCCCACGACAGAGTAGCCATTGTGCTCTTGTCCAATGCCTTCAAGCCTGTTGGTGCAGCTGGCATATCGGGTCCGACAAAGGCTTTCGCTACTGCTTCGCGTCCCGCTCCCGCCGTATTATAGGCTACTACCTTATATATATGTGCGCCCTTTGCAACGTTGTTGTCTTGATAGCTCACCCGCTTACCACTCGTCAGTTGCTTCATTACACCGAGTTTAACATTGTCGCGATATATCACTGCCGAATCCAACTGTGCAGCAAGTGCGTTGCCACCGATGGTTTTTGTTGGTAGAGTAAAGTTCAATGTGGCTTTTTCCGCACCTGTTTGGTCTACGGTTACGCTGAAATCGGTCGATGCATCGGGTGCCGTAAAGAGCGAGCCAGATGCCAATTGGAAGTTGCGAACATAGAAACGCCATTGATTGTAACCACTTTTATCGTGAATAGCCAAACGATATGTGCCGTCTTTCGGTACTCTAATTTCGTAAGAGAATTTTGTCTGCGCTTTCGGAACGACTACTGGCTGGCTGACTTTCGTATAGGTTGCAGGGTTATAGCCTTCGCCATAGGCAACCTCCATCACCTCCTTGTACTCTCCTGCAAGCGTATTGTAAGCCTCAAGCGAAACTGTGTAGAGTCGGTCGGCTTTCAGTTCAAACGGTGGCGACATAAGCCAATCGTCTGCTGCACCCTTAGGATTGTAGCCCGATTGCGCGCGTCCCTTCCAGTCGTCAGCCAATCCCCACTCCCATGTCTGGTTGTCGTCGTTGGCATCTACTGCTGTAAAGTTATTGAAAGACTCCTCGTCGTAGAAGCTCTCCTTGAACGGTGGCGTGAGCGCATTGCCGATAACGATTCCGTTAGATGCAATGCCCTTGCCTTTACGGTTGCCTGCTTTCGGCGTAACAACAAAGCTATACTTCTTTAATTCGGTAGCTGTGAATGCTACTGACAGGCTTGTGCCTGCAACATCGGTCTGCACTTGTGCACCGTCAGGCATTCGCTTCACATCGTATTTCACATCGCCTACATATCCGCCATGCTCGCCTTTCGTTACGGCAGCCCATGTAACGACAGCGGTTGCACCGTCGTAGCTGAACTTCACTCGCTCTATATTGGCAGGAATATCGTAGCCTACCCATAGAGAATATCTGACCTTGGGCGACGAGCCTGCGTCGTTGGCAGTGGTAACGAGGAACTTTGTATCGCCACCAGCAACGGTTATCTCTGCATCTACCTTCGAACCTGCCGCTGCAACGCCTTTCTTTATGGTGTCGTTGTTGGCAACAACATAGTAGGTAAGGTTGCCCGAAAGACTTTCACCATTCATCTTCTTGCTTGGTGCGGTAAATTGTATGCGACCCGTAGTATTGCCTTTGTCGAACACAAACTTGAGGTCTTCGATGCGTGCAGGAGCTTCGGGAGCTGCCGTATTCGCAGGAATAGTCAGTGCCAACACCTGCGTTTCGGCAGGCATATCGCCAATTTTGTTGGCACGACCCGTAGCAAGGTCTACATTATAGAGCACCGATTTGCCGTCTTGGTCTATGCTTGCCCAATAGAACGTGTTGGTTTTCTGGTCTATCTCGCCACTTTGCTGATAATAATTGCCATACGAATCCTTCACGGTAACACCAGTCGAACCTACAAGTGTCTCCTTTCCGTCGGCAGTACTGATAGAGTATAGGTCGCCCTCGAGCGATATTCCATAGAGCGTTCCCTCCTTGCTGATGCCGAGAGCCACATACTGGTGTTCCGCCCAACCTATGAACTCACGCTTCATTTTGGTATAGTCGATGACTCCCCATTGCAAATTCGTTCCGCTTTCGTCCCAGAACACACCATAAATTTTACCTGTATTGCGGTCTTGTGCCGTTTCCATAGCACACAGCGACAATCCATCTTCACCCAAATTATCGTCAGACAGTTGTTCCCAAGTGTCTATATCGTAGGTATAATGGTGCACTATGACTCGACCTTCCGAGTATGCCAAGAGGTCTAAATACATTGCATGGAACACGTCGCCAACGATACCACTACCCGAATTAACCTCCATGTAGTTCATAAGACCCAACGCATTCACCTGAATGGGGGCAGTTGTGCCCACCGAATACATTCCGTAGGCAGCTGAACCCACCTTCCAGCCTTCTTGGTGAATGACGTTTCCCCACAGAACGGTGCCTGCAGGGTCTTTCATTATAGGCGCACCAAATGGTTTTTGCAATGGTGCACCCGCTACTTGCAATAGCGGACTGTCTGTATTAAGAAGTGAACCGACAGGCATATTCAGTGTTGAACCCAACACCAAACCGCCTCGTCTGCTTGACAAGGCATCTCTTAATTTACTCTCACGCTGGCTGTTGCTCTGTGCCATTATTCCCAACGGCAAACACAGCAAAAAGGCTAAAAAGCCAGCAAACATAAAGTTAGACTTCTTTTCCATAAGCAATAAATTTAGTATTTAATATGTTACTACGATGATGACAAAGATATTTTTCTCTCATTTCGTGCCTGCATACGGCTGCCCAACCTAACTTCTCTACCACCAAATGTGTGGCGTTGGCAGTGCACACGGTGTAGCTGTCTTGCGTCAAAGCTACGCGCCGACCTGCCAGAAGATTGCTATTTTTCTTTCAGATTACTGATTGTAACGTTTCCTGCCCTACCTCTGTATAAATTAAGGTATAAGGCTATGTATGGTTTTTAATTATCTTTTCTTATTGGTAAATATCTACTAACTTTTGCAAAAATAAAAATATTATTTTAACTACACAAACGAAAAGAAGAAAAATCGTGATATTTTTCAACATTCTGTCAATTTGCTATACGATAAAAAGGGAAAGCTGCTAATGGGTGAGAACATTACTCTGACAGAGCTTGCTGCGAGGATAGCACTCTTTATAGGCAAGTCCAAGTATCTACTGCTGCTGTTCAAAATGCGCACAAATAGTGTAAATATTTTTCGCAAGCGCATATCTTGTGTAACTATCTATATATCAACGTGTTGTAAAACCTATTGTTTTGCATTGCAAAACAATAGGTTTTGCACGGTAAAAGCGGCTGTTTTGCCTTGCAAAACAGCCGCTTTCGCCGTGTCAAATCGAAATTATCGTTTTTCTTCAGAATAATCTTTACAAAACTGAAGTGTTTTCTGCCCTTGACGAAACAAATGCTCTTCGGCAATCGACATACTGACCGCACTTGCTATTGTGGCAGAACTATCAACTCCAGACTGTCGGTTTTCACTCTCGCCTTGAGCCATTCATAAAGCTGTTGCCTATCATCTTTGGCAAGCGTATTGTTGGTTTTAACCACTGCCATAACATATCCTTTCGTCAAAGCGGTATCTAAAAAGCATTCAGAAGACTGAGAAAGAACAAGGCTTTTGGCTGCGGGGCACACCACTTTCAGCTCGCGTTTCATATCATTTGCCAATACAGGATAGCGTGTATAGGCAGCCAACTGCTTCTGCAATGCAACGTTCTGATATGCCTGTTCTTGCCATTTGGACGAGTTTCCTTCGCCTGTAACAGCCAAACCTTTCTTGTTACGCTGTATGGCCAAAAGGCTATCGGAACTCGCTCCTTGTATCACTTTAAGTGTATAGTCGCCAAGCTTATAGTCTGCCATACTCTTCTGCGCTTTCGCTATGGCACCGACTGAGATTGGTTTGCCTATTGCCACCACGTTGAGTGTCTTGGTTTTTGAATCGTATTCGTACGAAATAATGTACGTTCCATTATTATTCAACTCATCGCGTACAAATTTCTCAACGTTGTTTTCAGTTACACTCTGTTTGATAATATTCCATGTCATATAGCTGGCAGGTAACATTGTGATGATGACAATGCTTATAATATAATAGTTCACCCGCTTCATCTTCTCGCGATCGACAAACTTCTTGCGATGGAAATGTAGCAAGCGGACGCCTATGCAGGTGGTAAAGGCGATGAAAACCGTATTGATGAAGTACAGATAGAATGCACCAAAGAAGTAGGAAGTGTTGCCCATTGCAAATCCATAACCTGCCGTACAGAGCGGAGGCATCAATGCCGTGGCTATCGCAACACCCGGTATTACGTTGTTCTTACTCTTGGTGGAGATGGCTAAAATGCCCGCAGCACCACCAAAAAGGGCTATTAACACGTCGTAGAGGGTGGGCGAGGTGCGTGCCAAAAGTTCCGATTGGGCTTCGGTAATGGGCGAAATGGTGAAGTAAATCGTAGCCGTAACGACACTGATTACCGTCGTAATGAGATAGTTTGTAAGTGCCCGCTTGAACAGTTTAAGGTCGGCTATGCCCACTGCTAAGCCCATTCCGATGATTGGTCCCATCAGTGGCGATATGAGCATGGCACCTATTATGACTGCCGTTGAATTGACATTCAAACCCAACGAGGCTATGAAGATGGCAAAAATAAGTACCCAAAGGGTTGCACCGTGAAAGTCTACGCCATCGCTTATCTGCGCTACCACTTCGTCTTCGCAATCTTTCTCTGGGAAAGCATTGAAGTATCCTTTCACTATTTGCCACAATGTCTGCGTGTTATCTCCCTGCATACTGCTTTCTTTTTTCTGCAAAGATACTATTTATTTTTGATAAATGAAATTGTTGAAGAAGTAAAACAAACGTCCCACACTGCATTTACTCTGCAATGTGGGACGTGCTGTATGTTTGCTAAATGGTTTCTGCGGTTTACCCGAACCTTACTTCACAACCACTTTCTGTGTGGCGTTGGCGGTGCGCACAATGTAGATGCCTTTCGGCAGAGATACGTGCTGACCAGCCTGAACGGTGCGACTGAGCACGGTGGTGCCGTCGATGCGTGCCACACTGACGTGGGTATCGCGGTCAAGAACATAAAATCCGCCGTCGGCAATGCGCAGATTCGCGTCGGTCGTGGTGGCAGGTATGCAGCCGATAGCAGTTGTACCGACCTTCTCCAAGCGTATGTTGTCGAGGTAGAAGTTCATACCTTTCTCCACGTTTGTGGTGTTGGCGTGGAAGCCAATGTAGATGACAGCCGTCTTGTTGGCGGTGAACTCGACGCTGCGAGTGGCGAACTGGTCGGTATCCACTTCGGTGTCTTCCACCAATTGCTCGGTCATCGCAGCGGCTTCGGGTGCCAATCCGTACTTCACTTCATACTTTTCGGTGCCTATGGTGCGCACATCGAACGACAGTTTGTATATTGAGCCTTCCTCTACGGCAATGAACGGTGTGAACAACCAGTCGTCCTTGGGCGCAGTAGAGCTGTATATCTTCATGAACTTGTAGTCGTAGTCCCAATCCCAGTAGGCATTTCCGTCGCCGATGTGCTCGATGGTGAAGAGCAATACTTCGTCGTTGGTGTCGAAGGTGGCAGTGTAGGGCACCTCAAAAGGTTTGCCTATCATTATCTTGTTCGATGCTGTGGGCAAGCCTTTGTGCTCGTCGTCGATGTACGGAGTAACGTCGAAGAAGCACTTTTCGGCTTTTTCCTGCGTTACGGTGTAGGTGTATGGCGATGTGCCTGCGTTGTCTACAATTTCGCCCGAAGGCATCTTGCGCACTTGGTATTTCACTTCCGTTGGGTCTACATATCCGTTGTGCATTCCTTCGGTGGCTGCGTCCCACATCAGCGTCAGCTTATCGGTGGCTCCGCCCTGCACCAACTTCACGTTCTTCACCTGCTTTGGCGTGTCGTGTCCTACGTATATGTTCTTTATTTCAGCCTTGTCGCCATCGCCCTCGGCATTGATTACGATGACTGCAAAATCGTGCAGACCCTGCGTGGTGGTAACTTCGGCAGTGGTAGCCTTGCCTGCCTGCGTGCTGCCCTCCATGTTTTCCACACCGTCTACGAGGACTTTATAGGTAAGGTCGCCCGTAAGCGTCTGTCCGCCGTAGGTCTTTTCGGGTGCGGTAAAGTTGATTTTGCCCGTCAGCTCGCCGTTTGCAAAGTCGGCAGCAAGGTCGGTGGCAGCGGCAGGAGCACCTTGTGCCACCACTTTATCGCCTACCCAAAGGCAGCCAAATTCCTCTTCGTGCTTGAATTCGCGCAGCATTGTGCTGGTCTTGGCCTTCAAATCTATCTTGTAAATGCCCGGAGTGCCGCCCCAATCGTCGAGCGTGGCAGCCCAATACATTGTGTTGTTGTCGTTTGCAGGGAAGGCTGCCGACTGCTGATAGAGCGGGTTCATACCCGTTGAGAGTATCTCGGTGAAGGTGGCGTCAGCGGTTGAAATCTCTCCAACCCTACCTGCCGAGTTGATGCCGTAGAGCTTTCCCTCCCTGTTGAAGGTTATTGCGAGAAAGTTGTTGCCCAATGTGCCTACCTCGTTGCGTTCGTGTTTGGTAAGGTTAAGGGTGCATAGCTTGTAGGTACTGCCGTCTTTGTAGACAGAATACACCTTGTCGGTTTTCTCGTCGTATGCGATAGGACAGCCGATAGACACCATATCGGTAGGCACTTTATGGCGTGTGATGAAAGTAAAATCGTTGGCGTTGTAGATGTACATATACATTTCTACACCGTAACCCGAGTCGTCGAGCACGAAGAAAAAGTAGCGGTCTTTCACCTTTACGATGCCGTAGTCGGGCGAATAGGGTATTTTCTGAACCGCCGTTAGTGGCGAAGTGGCTTCCGTCGTGAACTTGTAGATGCCGTTGTTTTCGTTCACACCCACAAGGTGTCCGTACAAATTGTAGTCTGCATCAGTCGTTTGCGCTGTGGCAGGCATTGCTGCAAAGAAAGCTATGGCAGCAAAAAGGGTAATAAAAAGCTTTTTCATCGTAAAAATATTTTTAATGTTGGTTTATCAGATTGCTCATTTTTCTTTCAGATTACTAATGTTTCCCTGCCCGTTCCCACCTTATTATATAAGCAAGGCATAGGGCAATATATGCTTTTACACTCGTCTTTCGTGTCGGTAATAGACCACCGAGTTTTGCAAAAATAACAAAAATATTTTAATTAAACAAAAGAAAAGAAGAAAAATCGTGGCATTCTTCCATATTCCAAACCCTACAAAGACAATTTCTAAAACCTGCCATTCATCGGCTCTATTGCAAGGATAAAACCCTTCATCGGCAACTCCGAATATCCACCATAACAGTTCAAAACGCCCACAAATACTGTAAATATTTTTCACAAGTATAACTATCGTATAACCACCTCGCTATCAACGCTTTGCGAAACCTATTGTTTTGCATTCCAAAAGCGGCTGTTTTGCACGGTAAAAGCGTAGGTTTTGCGTTGCAAAACAGCCGCTTTCGCAGTGTCAAATCGAAATTACCGTTTTTCGTTGGAATTATCTTTACAAAACCATTGCTTTAATGTAAGGGCATTATTCATCACGTTCCTCGTAGCCACACGGTTATTTTTTCGGTGCTAAGATTATAATAAGCCATACCTTTCAAATAGTAAAAGCACTGTCGAAAGCAATGGGTTGTTGCTCTATATAGCAAGGCTTGCACGGTCTGTATTTAGAATTAAGCCCTTATTCCTTTGCTGAAATGTTGCGCTTCAAGCCGTCGAACTTGACGCGTTTTACTGCCGAGCCTTTGAAAAGGGCACGGTATTCGTCGATGGTAAGGTTGTGCCAATCGGCTTTTGTCATAGCAAGGAGTTCGGATTTGGGCTGAAATTCGGGAGTGGTATTGGGGGTTGCGAACTTGTTCCACGGACAGGCGGTCTGGCAACGGTCGCACCCATAGATGGTGGTGCCCATACTTTGCTTGGCTTGTTCGGAGAGTTCGCCACGGTTTTCGATGAGCTGATAGGACAGGCACTTCTCGCTATCGAAACCCCATTCGTCGGTAATGGCACAGGTGGGACAGGCTTCTATGCAGCGACGGCAATTGCCACAACGGCTTGGCATAGGACTGTCGTAGCTGTCGAACTCGTAGGGCAGGAAGATTTCGCCAAGGAAAAACATGGAGCCTGCGCGGGGAATGATGAGCTGATGGTTCTTTCCTATCCACCCTAAGCCTGCCCGCTGCGCCCAATAGCGTTCGAGTACGGGGGCGGTATCGACAAAAACACGGATTTCGCCCACAGGTTCTTCGCTGGTTTCGTTGGTTTTAGGAGTGGTTATGGCTGTGCTGTCGCCGTCGTTCTCGCCCACTTCGCTGTCGCTTTCGCCTTCAAACTTGTTGGCGATGAGGGCGGCGAGCTGTCGCAGCTTCGCTTTCATAACGTCGTGATAGTCTTGCCCATAGGCGTAGGCAGCGAGCTGATATTCGGTTTCGGGCATCGTTTGGGCTGGTGCATAGTTCATAGCGAGCGAAACGATGGACTTTGTTCCGGGCACGAGCAAGCAGGGGTTAAGCCGCTTTTCGGTGTAGTTTGCCATATAGTCCATCGTGGCTTGACTGCCTTTGCTTATCCAACCGCGCACGGCAGCGGCTGTTTCGGCATCGACTGGCTCGGCACGGGCTATGCCACAAGCAAAAAAGCCGAGACGTTCTGCCTCGACTTTAATCTCCTTCCTTGAATATCTTGAACTCATATCCTTCGTTTTTCAGCCACTCCAAAGCACGCGGCAGGGCGTAATGGAGCTTGTCGATGCTCTTCAATGAATCGTGGAACGTGATGATAGAACCGTTGCGAGCGTATTTCTGAACGTTGCGCAGCACGTCTTTTCCTGTAAGCCACTTGGAGTAATCGCGGGTTACGAGGTCCCACATTACGACACGATACCTCCGTTTCACCCACCAATAGACGGTGTGGCGGAGCCAGCCGTGCGGCGGACGGAAGAACTTTGACTTGATGAGGGCGTTGGCTTCGATGACATCGACCGCATAGGTAAGGGTGAAATGCTTGAACGAACCAAGGTGATGATAAGTGTGGTTGCCCACCAAATGCCCCCTGCGCACCACTTCTTCGTAAAGTTCGGGATACTTCCTTACGTTGTCGCCAACCATAAAGAAGGTTGCTTTTGCACCGTACTTATCGAGCGTATCGAGAATGAAAGGTGTGGCTTCGGGGATAGGACCATCATCGAATGTCAGGTAGACGGAGTGTTCGTCGGGCGACATTCGCCACAATGCGTGCGGGTAAAGCCATCGCAACCAGCGTGCGGGTTGTTCTATAAACATATTCAGCGTGTTCCCTTGTCTTTCGTTAAGAGGTTCTTGGGGTGGGTGTTCGTGTGGTTAATGGCGGAAAAACGTGTTCCTCCATTTTCTGTTATCGCAGAATAGGCAGCGAGATAACGAACGTTCGAGGGTGCGAGTGTAGTGTTAGAAACATGATGAAACAACGCTTTCGGGCTGTGGGCAGGGTGTTGGGGACGTGAAAAATCACGTCCCTACACGTCTTGTCCTGTATTCGTCGCTTTCTGACCGCCTCTATGCTTTACTGCATTTTGCCGCCTTTTGCCTCGTAAGCCTTTAACATTCCCATAAGTTCGGCGTTGCGTGCATTTGCCCACTGCGGATTGTTCTGCTCGTTTGCACGAATATACTGATACATAATCTGCAAGTGCATTGCGCAAGAACTCATGTTCATATTGAATGTATTCGCAGGAAGGCTCAAGTAGTAGCGCACGTATTGCGCCGATGTCTTCCACATTGCGTTGTACATTGCTTCGGCTTTGGCTTTCTTTCCTAACATTGCGTAGGCGTCAGCCATTATCGGTCCGCCCTTCACGTGTGAGAACGAAAGCGGCACATTATAGGTTGGCAGTTCCTTTTCAGCCTTCTCAAGCACCTTCAAAGCCTTGTCGCGCTTGCCTTCCAACAGAAGATTCATTGCCAATTGTGCCATTTCACGACGGTGGGTGTAGCACATACGCAAAACGGTTTCGTCGAGATAAACGCCCTTTGTGGCTACTCCACCCCATCGGAACTTGTTCATAACGAGGTTGTAGGTTTTATCTGTGTCGAAGCTACCTGCCTCCTTGGTGTAGAACGGTGTAATGCGATTCAGCAATCCTTCCTGTATGAAGTTGTCGCCAAGGTTCATAAAGTTGTCGCTGCCTACGGTAATAGCCACATAAAGCGGACGTGTCCAGTTGCAGTTGGCAATCATTTCGAGCATCATAATGTCGCTCTTCATCAATCCTTCCTTACCTACGAGCGAGATAGCCATACGGTCTGGAATGCTGTCGGTGGGCATCATCATGCCACTGCGGCGCACTGCTGTCTTGTCGATGGTCATATATAACGTGTCGGTAGGTATGCAGTGGAACTGCGGGTCGCGCGAACGCACCCAGTATTTCAGCACGTTCTTCAGTTCGAATGGGTCGGCACCGAACTGTTGTCTTGCCTGTTCAGGGTTCTCCTTGTATAGGTCTAACACCTGTTGTTTCAGCTCTGGCTGCACAGGAATGTATTCGTTTGTACCGCTTATATAGTCGAGTCGGTTCCACTTGATTGGCACACTTGGCGATGTGTAGGCAGGTCGGCGCATCTGGTCGATGTACCAATCGGTCTGCAAGTACGATAGGTTGCAGACACGAGTATCGGTGCGCACGCCTTCAACATCTTGGTTATACCACAGCGGGAAGGTGTCGTTGTCGCCATTGGTGAACACGATTGGGTTGCCCTTTTCCTGCATAGAGTTCAGGTAATTCTGCCCGAAATCGCGGCAAGTGTAGCGTCCAGAGCGGTCGTGGTCGTCCCAAGTCTGCGAAGCCATCTGTATCGGAACAAGGATAGATGCTACCGAAGCAATGGCTGCAGCGGCGGTTCCAGAAACCTTAAGCTTCTTCAGCCAATCGTAAATGGCAAGCACTCCGAGTCCGCACCATATAGCGTAAGCGTAGAACGAGCCTGCATAAGCATAGTCGCGCTCGCGTGGTTGGCTTGGTGTTTGGTTCAGATAGACCACGATGGCAAGTCCTGTCATAAAGAAAAGGAAGAACACTACCCAGAACTGCTGTATGCCTCGGCGTCCTCGCCATGCCTGCCAGAACAAGCCTAACAAACCGAGTATGAGCGGCAGACAGTAGAACACGTTGTGTCCCTTGTTTGCTTTCAGCTCGTCGGGCAGCAAGTCTTGGTCGCCATAGAGCATATTGTCGATGAACGAGATACCCGTAATCCAGTTTCCGTGTTCAGGTTCGCCATAGCCTTGTATGTCGTTTTGGCGGCCAGCGAAGTTCCACATAAAGTATCGCCAGTACATAAAGTTGCACTGATAAGACAGGAAGAAGCGTATGTTCTCGAACTGTGTCGGCATCTTAACGCCGTTCACGTCGTGTCCGTCTATGCCTCCCATAATCTGTTCGTAGTTCTGTGCGTGCGCATTGTCCCACATACGAGGGAAGAACATATTCTGTTCAAACACCTGCGATGTCTTGTTGCGCACAAGGAAGTAAGCGTCTGGCTCGTCGGGTGATGCCTTTTCCTTGCGTTCATAGATAGGCTTGCCCTTCTTCATCTCATAGTGTCTGCCGTCTTCTGCCACCTTTGGCTGACTGGTATAAGCCTGTCCGTAGAGCAGCGGAGAGTCGCCATACTGGTCGCGTGCAAGGTAGTTTCCAAGCGTAAAGATGTCTTCTGGCGAGTTCTGATCCATTGGAGGATTCGCCGTTGAGCGTATCACGATTTCGGCATACGATGCATATCCGATTATCATCATGAGCATACAGAGCAACGCCGTGTTCTTCAAACGTGCAGAAACGAGCAACTCTTTGCCACGCTTGATGTTGAGTACGAAGTACAGACCTGCAAGTATGACGATGCCAACGATGAATGCGCTCCAGCCGTAGCCCACGAACGGAATACCGATAAGTCCGAAAGCAGCGAGGAACGCTATATTCTGACGATTACGATTGCTGTCCTTATAGGTTTCGGCAATAGCCCAAACGAAGCTGCCGATGAGCAGCAAGATGTAAAGAATGGTACCCGTGTTGAACGGCATACCGAGCGTATTGGTAAACAAAAGCTCGAAGAAACCGCCCACGGTGATGATACCTGGCACGATGCCATAGAGCACGGCAGCCACCAAAACAATAGATACGGCGAGGGCTATGAGCGAACCTTTGAGGTTGGCATCGGGCACACGCTTGTAATAATAAACCAGCACGATGGCAGGAATACAAAGCAAATTGAGCAAGTGAACACCGATGGAAAGTCCTGTCATATAGGCAATTAAAACCAACCAGCGGTCGGCGTGCGGCTTGTCGGCATTGTCTTCCCACTTCAATATGAGCCAGAACACCACTGCGGTGAACGCCGACGAGTAGGCATAAACTTCGCCTTCGACAGCCGAGAACCAGAAGGTATCGCTGAAAGTGTAGATTAATGCGCCCACCATCGCTGCGCCCTCAATGGCAATGAGCTTGCCCATTGATATTTCTTCGCCGTCGCGCACGATTAGCTTGCGTGCGAGATGGGAGATTGTCCAAAACAGGAACATGATGCACGTTGCCGACAACAGCGCACTCATAGTGTTCACCATACGTGCCACCTGCGTTACGTCGCTTGCAAAATGCGAGAAGAGATTGGCTGTAAGCGCAAAGAACGGTGCCCCCGGTGGGTGCCCTACTTCGAGCTTATAGCCTGTTGTAATAAACTCGGGGCAGTCCCAAAAACTTGCCGTTGGCTCTATCGTGGAGCAGTAAACGAAGGCAGCAATCAGGAAAGCGAGCCACCCCAGCGTATTGTCCACCAATCTAAACTTTTTCATCTATTATATATAATAATGTGTAATTGTCTTTCTGCGTTTTCCTTTGCAGTAAGTGCAAAGTTGCTTGCAAAGGTAATATTTTTTTTCCATTACCTTTTAAAGGGTATATAAAAATTCGTTAAAGACCCGCTGCCGACGCAGACAGAATACAAGAAATAGGCAAAAAATATACGTTGTTATTTGCATCAAATTCTTTTTCTATCCATTTGAACTGTTGCAAATTTTGCAATGGTTGAACCTTTATTTAATGCTTAAATTCGGTATGTTTCAAATTATGCACCCTACTACAAATCTTCCATTTTGTAAAGATAAATCAACAAGAAAACGATAATTTCGCTTTGGCATTGCGAAAGCGGCTGTTTTGCGTTCCAAAAGAGCCGCTTTTACCGTGCAAAACCTACGCTTTTGGAACGCCAAACAATAGGTTTCGCAACGCATTGATAACAAGATAGTTACACAATAGATATGCTTGTGAAAAATATTTACAACATTATCACCTTATTCCCACCCAAAAACAAGATGAGGAAGACGGAATTTGCGCCTTTCAATTGCGAAACGGCAGGCAGATTGCAGATAGGCGACCACGAAGCCGAAAGCAGGCAAAAAAGTAGCACAAATGGCACGATGTTAAAACTTTTTCGTAATTTTGCAGCCAAAATATCTATACATTAAGAAAATGAATCCTTTGAAATCATTGAAAACAGGAATACTTTTCCTGTCGCTCGTCCTGTCGCTCACTGCGTGCATCAAGGACGAAGCACCGAATCAGGAAGCCGACATCGTAACGGCAAAAGTGGACGGCGAGAACCTGCTGATACGCGAACCTGTAATTACGAACAACGAGGTGAAATTCTTTGTGAACGGCGGAAACGACCTGACACAGCTTGCACCGAAGTTCGAACTTACACCAGGGGCTACCATTGAGCCTGCAAGCGGAACCGTGCGCAACTTTATGACACCGCAGACCTACACCGTAACATCGGAAGACGGGCAGTGGAAAAAACAATACAAGGTATCGTTCATCAGCGAAGACGTGGCAACGGAATACCATTTTGAGAACATAAAATGGCACGAGGCGAAACGTTCGCCAGACGACGCCGAAACAACCAAGTTCTTCCACATATTCTACGAACTCACTGCACCGAAGGACACAATGGAATGGGGCAGCGGAAACGCAGGCTTTTTGATTACCAACTCAAAGGCGAAAGCCGAAGAATACCCTACCAGTCAGGCAGATGGCGGATTGAAAGGCAAGTGTGCCAAGTTGCAGACCGTAAGCACAGGGTCGTTCGGAAAGATGGTCAATGCACCCATCGCAGCGGGCAACTTGTTTACGGGAACATTCAAAATCGACATTATGAACCCTGCAAAGTCTACACGTTTCGGTCAGCCTTTCCGCAAGCTTCCTACCCGATTGGCGGGCTACTACAAGTATAAGGCGGGCGCAGTGTTCACCGATAAATACAGCAAAGAGGTGAAAGGAATGCACGACGACTTCGCTATCTACGCCGTGCTCTACGAGGTTACAGAGCAAGTGCCGCACCTTGACGGAACCAACTCGCTTACAAGCGACAACATTGTGCTGAAGGCTGAACTGACCGACCGCAAGGAAACCGACACGTGGACGCACTTCCTACTCGACTTCAAAGCCGTAGACGGACGCAAGGTAGACGCAAAGAAGCTGGCAGAGGGCAAGTACAACCTCGCCATCATCATGTCGTCGAGCAAGGACGGTGCCATTTTCAACGGCGCAGTGGGCAGCACGCTCTACGTAGACGAAATGGAACTCTACTACAAATAAAACCTACCGACAAAGAAAAGACAATGAAAACAACAAACATAATCGCCAAAGCCGCAGCCACAACACTGCTGGCATTCGTAGCCGTAACGGCACAGGCGCAGAACACACCCAACGCCAACGAAGAAGGCGAACGCAACGGCTGGGAACTTGAAGTAAAGGCAGGGGTGAACATTGGTGGCGCATCGCCACTCTCAATACCGCGCGAAATAAGAAGCATCGACAGCTACAGTCCGCGCCTGAACGCATCGCTCGAGGGCGTAGCAACCAAGTGGCTCGGCTCAAACCCTAACTGGGGCGTGTCGGCAGGACTGAAATTCGAGCAGAAAGGAATGATAACGGGTGCCACAACAAAGGGTTACAGCATGGAAATCATCAACGAGGGCGAACGTGTGTCGGGCTTTTGGACAGGCTACGTGAAGACACGGTACACCAGCACCTTCCTTTCCGTTCCCGTAATGGCTAACTATCGCTTCTGCAACAAATGGAAAGTGCGTGCAGGACTGTTCGCTTCGTTCCGCTTGGACGGCGAATTCAACGGCGATGTCAGCAATGGCTACCTGCGAGAAGGCAGTCCGATAGGCGAAAAACTGACATACGAGGGCGGCAAGACGGCAACCTACGACTTCTCGTCGCATCTGAACCACTTCCACTGGGGCGCACAGATAGGTGGCACGTGGCAGGCTTCTACCCACTTCACGCTGAACGCCGACCTTACGTGGGCTATGAACGACATATTCGAAAGCAACTTCAAAACCATTACTTTCAATATGTATCCCATCTATCTGAACCTTGGTTTCGGGTACAAATTCTAAACTTTCGGGAAGTAAAACAGCAATTTAGAAACGTGAAGACTCAAGCCTTCACGTTTTTTAATATCCTGCACACCAACGGAATAACGACAATGCGACGCAACAGCCTACGCAAAAGTCTGGTTTCCCTACCACAGTTTAGGGTAATCCCGATGGCAGTTTCGGTTTTTAGCATTACCTTTGCACTATCATAAAACAACAGCCAACAGGCATTAACAAGAAAGGAAACGACTATGAAACAGATTAAGTTCAACAGCTTACGTTGCAGCGCACTCTTGCTTTTCGCTGCTTTCACACTCAACATCAGCGCACAGGCGCAACAACAAAAGATAAAGCCATATTCGCTCAACCGCAATAAAGTGTACTACCAAAGGCAACCCATCATCGACGCCGACTACCGTTCGTTCGTAGATTTGGGCTTCGGCTATGCCAAAGACCGCTATAACGTGTACTACTTAGGACGCATTCTTCCGTATGTAGACCCAATGACTTTCAGTCTTCGTGTGGCAATGCCGACTTACCCTGGCGACTATCCTGTGGACGAGGATATGTACGGCCCAGACGACTATTACGGCTACCGCATCACCTCGAACGCTGTTCTCTTCCGCGGAAGAAAGATTAGCGACTCGCCAAGAAGTTTCAAAGACCTTGGCTGGGGCTACGGCAAAGACAATTTCAACGTGTACTATATGGGACAAAAGATGGACGACGTCTTCTCAACCACCTTCAAAGTGCTCGAAGACGGCTATGCCGAAGACACGTTCAACACATATTATAAAGGAAAGAAAGTGAAGTAAACGCAGTGCAGACACGCACGCACCGTATGCCCTGAACGAAGTGCCAACAAGCGCAACTTCGCATTTTCAGTCCGCCAAACCAAGCAACAAGAATGCAAGGGCATAGTTTTTCACGTTCCCAACACCAACGAAGCAGACCTTTTTCAATAGCTATCTGCTCGCCACACTTGGTGTTGAGAACGTGATAGACTATGCCCTTTATGTTTTTCCCACGCAGTTTTAAGTTTACAAACAACGCAACGCAGCAGTTTGTAGTTACTATGTTGCGTTGCTTGTGGGCTATTATGGGCGTAGCATCCTTGCGCCACAACGCTGCAAAGCCATAGAGGGAGTGGATTTATTATTTCTATAATCACAAAAAATGCTTGCCCTTCGGCACTTCGATAAACAAAGTGCGAGGGGCAAGCAAATAGTTATCCGAAATAAAAAGGTGGGGTGTTGAAGCGATAGAATGTGGGCAGGCTGCCCGCCGTTCCTCCGCCTGTTGCAGACTTAGCCTTGCTTTTGTGCTTCGTCTTTAATAATGGTGGTGATGCCTTCTACCAGTCGTTCGAGTGGCACACCACTCTTTTCGCTCATCATCTTCACATCGGCGCGCGACACAATGAGCTTGCCCAAGGGCGACTGGAGCATACGGAAGGCTGACGCAATCTCAACCAAACGCTTCTTCAAGAAGGGGTATTGCTTCAGGAGAACTTTCAGTTTGGTGTCGGGTGTGATGGTTGTAATCGGCTCTGCGCTGTCCTCCGAGTTGGTGTCGGCTGCCGTTTCTGGTTCCGAATGGGCTTCTTCTGTCGCCTTGTCGGTGGCTGCGTTGCCCTCGTTTGCCCAAGTAAGCAGCGTCTGACTGCCTTCCAATTCACGGATATGGGTGCAGTCTTGCATAATTTCCAGCACACCTCTGAAGCGTCCCTGCTCGTCTTTCACTGCCACATAAACAATGTAGAGGAACACGCCAGGCTTGTTAATCCAGAACTCTGCCTTTTCTTGTTCGCCGCTTTTAAGCTTGTCTATCACCTCGCGAACAATGTGTGCGCTCTTTTTAGGGTGGCAGTTCATCACCTCACGACCTATCACGTTCTTGCTTCTCGGGAAGATACGGTGCTCTGTATCAGAGTAGAAACAAACCAGTTCGTCCTCGTCTACGAACGAAATATCGAAGGGCAGATGCTTGTATATCAGGTTGATTTGCTCCAAAGAGAGCTTGCCTGTGGTTACATCGAGCTTGTCTTGTGGGGCTGCGCCATAGCCATATTTCGCCAAAAGTGCCTGCAAATCCTGCGCAAATCCTGCACCGTTTGCATCTTGCGGTGCAGCTGCGGCGGCTTTCGGAGTGTGCTCCACCGTGAAGAAAGCAAAGCCAATCTCTTGGTCGCCCTCCTTCATTTCCTCGAATTCGGCTGCGTTGATGAGCACCATCGACGTAGGATAGAGAATCGCTTCCTCCTTGTTCATCAGGTCGCGGGCATATTCCAACAGTTCTTGCTGTTTGGCTATGAAAGCCTCTTCCTTGTCTTCGGCAAGCAAAGTTGCCGACTCTCTGATGATGTCGCGCACGAAGTCATCGAATGTCCACATCACGGTTGTCGGACGTGTAAAACCTTTCTGTTCCAACACAGGATAGAGTTGGTTTTGCTTGCGCTTGTAGTGCAGGGGATATTGGTTGAGCTTTTCGTATATTTCGAGCCATTGATTCTTAATCATAGGATACTGAACCAAGTCTTCAACGGCAAGCAACAGCTTTCGCATCTCGTCGTTTTCGCGGTAGTATTGCACAATGGGGTGGTCATCGGGGAGCTCTGGGCGCGAGTAATCCATAAAGCCGTCGAGCAGTTCGAGCGTTTTGCTTATATTCACCCGAATACATTCGTGGTCGTCTTCCTCCACCATTGTCTGCTCTATCAGCGCAATGTGGAAAGGCTTTATCTTGCCCACCTGCTCGCCAAATATCTTCCGTGCCTCTTCGAGCGTTATCTTTCCTGTTTCATACAGTTCCTCTATTTCAAGGATTTTATCTAACTTTTCCTGTTCTATTTTTGGCAGATTTGCCTTCATTTTGTGCTCCATCTGTAAATCGTTTTAATATTCGTGCGACAAAGATAATGCCTACCAACGAACAAATAGAGTAACATTTGTGCTTCTATGGTGTTAAATCAAGTTAAACTATGCCTCTCTAAAGCATTGCATTTGCTAAATCATTGAACACTAAAAAGCCACTTCGTAGATACGTGGAACAGAATGTATTTCGCCCCTATCAGAAGAAAATATTTGGAAATAAAAACGGATTGAAAAAAGCAGAAAACAGCTTCAGCTTTGTAAAGATAATTCTGAAGAAAAACGGTAATTTCGATTTGGCATTGCGAAAGCGGCTGTTTTGTCATCCAAAACAGCCGCTTTTACCGTGCAAAACCTACGCTTTTAGAACGCAAAACAATAAGTTTTGCAATATACTGACAGCAAGCGAGTTACACAACACACACGCTTATAAAAAATCTTTACACTATTATGACCTTAATCTTGCATTATTGTTTCTGAATAAACCCCTATAACGGTGTCTACAATCCTTCCGTCAGGAACTTTCGCAAGTGAAGATGGGTTACACCGTTATCGTCTGTTTTGTTTACCAATGGTGTCATTGAAATGACGTACTTGGGATAGTTGTCTTTTATTGAATGAAGATTGCCGAACTCACGCTCACGAGTTGTTGCATCAGCAACAATATACGAGGCTTGCACATACACCCTGCAACCACCAGGCTTGTTGCATACAAAATCGATTTCGCCAGCCTGCAACTGTCCGACGGTTACTTCGTATCCTAATCGTACCAAATGATTATAAACGATATTTTCTATTACCTTTTCTATATCGCCTTCTCTTGATTCGCCACCGAGCGCATTACGAATGCCGTTATCTTCAAAGTAGAATTTGTCGTTACTCTCAAACAACCGTTTCCCGTGAATGTCGTATCGGTTCACCTTATGAACGATATAGGCATCGCAAAGAAACTTCAAATAATTGATGATAACAGTAGAAGTTACTTTCTCGCCCTGCGATTTCATGTATTTTACAATACTGTTGGCTGAAACTATCTTGCCAGTATTATCTGCCAAGAAACGCACAAGGTTTTCGAGAAACGCTACATTGCGTATTTGATTACGCATAATTACATCTTTCAATAATACCGTATGATAAACGTCTGTCTGATACTCTCTGGCATCTCGTTCATCAAGTCCCATCTTCAAAAGTCCGGGTAATCCTCCCAACTGAATATACTTTGACAAGGTGTCGTCCGTATCGGGCAATTGGTGAAACTGCATAAACTCCGTGTAACTTAATGCCTGAACATAGATTTCCTTATAGCGTCCACCTATGAGCGTACTTAAATCGCCACTCAGCATCTTTGAGTTGGAGCCCGTAATTACTATTTCTATATTCGGTTCCTCGTAGTAACTGCGAACGCCTCTCTCAAATTCAGAAACATCTTGTATCTCATCTACAAGGATATAGTTGGTCTTTTCCGCATCAAGACGTTCATCAATATAGGCATTCAGTTCCTTGTACGTCTTGATGTCGTCAAACTCTTTCTTCTCCTTATTAATATAAATGATGTTGGCATTGTCTGATACTTCAACCTTGTTTTTAAACAGACGCAGAATAGAACTCTTGCCAACGCGACGCTGACCAGTCAAAATTATGATGGTATCTTTGCCAAGATACTTCTCTATTTTGTCCAAATAACTTTGTCTAACTATCTCTTTCATATCTTTTATAATCCACAAACACTGCAAATATACTAATTTTATCTTCTATAAAAGATGAATTTGTAGAATATTTTAGTTTTATCCATTATAAACCTAAATATAGCGAACAATTGGGAAAAAGAAAGGAACAAGCAGATAGAAAGAATTTCTGCAGATGGCGTGTGCAGCAATTTTAAATCACAATAGCTTCAAAAAACTTGCTGAAATCGTCTTCCATACAAAATATTTCAGTAACTTTGCTTCGATACTCATAGCAGTTATGGGTTGTAAGTCTTAGCAAGTCAGCGTCAAAAATATCTTGTTTTACTAATTAAAAGAAGTAAAAAGCATAAGAAAATGAACATTCCAAACAAACTCTTTCACCTCTCTTTGCTTTGCATCGCCCTGCTGTTTGCAGGCTGTGGCAATACAGACAGCAGACTTTATGTAGTGGAAAAGAACGATTTGTATGGCTATGTGAATGCGAAAGGCGACACTGTTATAGACTGTAAGTACCCATTGAGCTATACTGATACTATCGAACGGATTGGCTTTGTTATTAATAAGAAGGGAAAAATAGAGTGTTTCAACAATAAGGGAAAGTTCCTTTTCTATGTATTTAACTTCGATAACGGACCAGACTATATCGAAGAAGGCTACTTCAGAATACTTGACCACAATGGTCTTTTCGGCTTTGCCGACAGTCTTGGCAACGTCGTTATAAAGCCTCAATATAAGTTCGCAGGTCCTTTCAAAGGCGGAAAAGCAGAGGTAACCTATACAGGAAAGATGGTTCCTGCATCACCTAACGGCGATGGTTATTGGATTTGGGCATCAGACGATTGGTTCTTTATCTCGCCAAAAGGCAAGAAGCTGACTTCCAAATAAATAGCACTTCAACATTGTACAATACCAACAGAAAACGGTTCATCGTATTCCTGACACCGAAGAAACAGCGTACTTCATTTAAGAATCTATTTCTTCTATAAGTTCCTATGAATTCTAACACAGAACTTAGAAATTAGTTTGATTTTGTCAAGATAATTCTGAAGAAAAACGCTAATTTCGATTTGGCATTGCGAAAGCGGCTCTTTTGCCGTCCAAAACAGCCGCTTTTACCGTGCAAAACCTACGCTTTTGGAATGCAAAACAATAG